>ENA-OOWN01000015-OOWN01000015.1-human-gut-metagenome-genome-assembly--contig:-NODE-15-length-162515-cov-3.278746_pt1 | contig 162515 bp, 160 predicted proteins | sample MGYA00241406_ERZ501319 | MGnify/ENA primary metagenome ERZ501319 (study PRJEB25962, sample SAMEA2042734) | human gut metagenome | biome: human gut; feature: human-associated habitat; material: faeces... | reverse complement strand
TATTTTAACCTAACATTAGTCCAGACGTTGCTAACCCCGTTATTAGAATTGAAATAGCTAAGCCTAGTATTAGAACCATTATTAGCGTTGCTACTAACAAGAACTAATAAAACTACAACGTAACTAACTTAAAAAAAACTATATCCAGTTTATATTATTATAATCTTAATTATCAATGAGTTACAAGGGAAAGGGAACGGAACCCAACAGTAGGCCAGACGTAGCCAACCCTGTCAGGAGAATAGAAAGAGCCAAGCCCAGTATTAGAACCAGTATCAGCGCTGCCACCAACAAGAACCGTCCTAAGAGAGGTATCTTTGTTCCCACATCAAGTATAACCACACATATAAGTAGTAGAAGTTGCTCCAACACTCAAAGGAATAATTTCCCCACGTTCTCCCAAATCAAATGATTTAATATACCCATCTTTATGTATTCTAGTCCCTGCAACCTTCATATTTCCTTTCTGAGTTTCTCCATCTCCAAAATCTTCAGAATTTGTAGTTGTATATACATTACTGTATTCTTGAGAATCGTCTAACTGTACTAATATTCCGTCTAAATTAGTTCATATATCTCCAAAAGGATTATCAAACCCTCTTCATCTTGGAACTTCTAGGGTTATTGTAGTACTAGAGTTTGATACCTGTAGTTCTTTTATACCTGTAAAGTTTCCAAATTCATTACAATAGCCACAAGGTACAATAGGATTAGTATTATTATAACTATTTCAGTTAGTCATATTGGAAACTCCTTGTCCAAGACCTCCCTGATGATACCCTTCTGGAGTAAGTTCAGGATTATAACTTTCTTGACAATTAAAGTTAGCATATTCTATTACATAAAGTCAATAAAATATTCATTTATAATACTCATAACATAATAATTCTGACCCAGCATTTTTTGCGTATATTCTAAAGGTAGCTCTAGATAGGTTAGTCCTAGGTTTGCCTAAGTCTGTTTTTCCAACCTCAGATTCTAGGTATTGATCACTATCCTCTCTATTACTTCCTCCTCTAAAGGCCACAGTAGTATTAACTACTGATACTGCTTTTGGAGTTTCTGAGACAGTAGTATCTACGGTGCATCTATAGGCATCTATTAACATTTCTGGTATTTCTACCCAAGAAGAATCAATTTGTACTTCTGATACTCTAACTCAGTGTTTTGAGCCTCTAGTGCCTGACTTACCATAAAATTTTGGAGTATGAACTCTTACGGTTCCATCTGTTCCATCTAATACTGATGGTTCTCCGTTTTCTTTTTTTGATCAATCATTTACATCTAAATAGTAGTTTACCTCTCCTCCGTTGGCTACACAACCTTTAAATGCAGATTGTATTGGCAATGATTTATGTAACAATGGATTTCCTATTCGAGTTAAATGAGGATCTGATATAGTATCATCTCATTCTACTCCATAAGATAATAAATCTATAGTAAAATCAGTATTAAATAAATCTAGATCATAAACTCTTTCTGTACTAACAGATCCATCTGTATTATTTATTTTAAGAACTGTAATATGATGTATAGAAGAGTTATATTCTACATAAGTATATCCGCCTTCTACAGATAAATCTCCATAAAAGAAAACATTGTTTACATTTATTAAACAGGGTCTTCTCTGTGTTAAAGATGCTAATTTATATGAATTTATTATACCTAATCTACTTTCGTTAGAATCCTCTGGAAATACTATACCTCCTTGTGCAATAAAATTATTATTTTTATAGGACTCATTTAAATTAATTCCAATACTAGAATCTTTATAGGCAGCGACTATATTAAGATCTATTTCATCAAATTTAGTTAACTCTCCAGTATCAGGGTTAGCTCTATACTTTAAAATAGAATTATCAATTATACTACATATAATTGATTCAGCACTATATATATCCTCTTCGAGTTTTTGACTCTTCTCGTAGAAGTAACCTACATTTCCATCTACTAATGCTAGCACTAATTTATTTTCAGAGCTTAGTAGTTTTTTAAACTCTTCTATGTTTTCTACTGTATTCTCTTCACTAGTACTTAACTTAAGTACAACAACTTCACTAGAGATATCTCCAGATCCTACTATAGATTCTCCATTAATTGTCTTTAAATTATCTTTTAAATCTGTAATTTGTGCTGCGTTATGTGTATGATTTTTAGCGGCAAAACTATTTAAGTTATATCCTGAATCTTTTAGTATTTTTCCTGAAGTACTTCCAAAAAGCGGAATATTATTTTCTGTAGAGGAACTTGGTCCAGTAACATCTCCATTTCCTGCACTTTCTGCGTTAGCTGGAGTGTATCCTAATACATCTATTATATCATCATCAGTAACGTCTAAATCAGATAGCTTAGTAGGAACCTCTATGTTTGCTGTTTTTTCTTCTAATCCATTAAATGTTACAATATCTGCACCATTTTTCTGTATTTTCAAAGAATTTTTGGTCTTGATTCCATTAGTGTTAATATCACTAATATTATTAGTATTAGACTCTATTTTACTATTTAAATTAGAAGTTTTGATGTCTATTTCTTCTTTGGTGTAATAATTTGTTATATCTATAGATGTATTACCCAGGAGCTCTCAAGCTCCACCAACTCACAAATATTCCTCATATAAATCTGTTCTGCTTTGGGCTTTTTTTATAAGATATATTATATTTTCATCTCCTTCTTCTGGTAAAAATTCAACTACTTTTATAATTCCAGAGTTAAGTCCATCAATCATTCCCTTCAAGATTCTTCCTTGATTTGCTGACAATGATTTATTTGAATCCTCAGATTCTAGATTATCTACTATAGAGTTATCTATTTGTGTTTTAATTCCACTATCAATTAAAGTATTTACCTTCTCGTTTACAGCATTTATACTTTGGTCAATCCTACTAAACTCAACCTTATTACTATCATCTAAAGAAGTTAAGGCAACTTTTACAGCATTTGATGAAATTAAATTTTGACTTTCTAATGTAGGCTCACTATCAGGATTTTCTACTTTATCTACAACACTAGGGATAACAGCTAATGCTAGATTGTACTCCTCCTCTGTGCCTTTATATCCATTTTCTACTGCTGTAGTGTACGCATCTTTTCCGTGTAAAGATTCTATTCACTCCTCCTCTGTGCCTTTATATCCAAGTTTTACAGCTGATTGATATGCTGAAAGCCCTGGAGCTCCTATTGTTCCAGGGAATATTTCCCATTTTCCTGTATTTTTATTATAATGTTTAACACTCATAATTTTCTTTGATTTAACAATTTAAGACCCTTGAGTATTATATCCCGCAGCATTAACATAAATTTCTCCCCCAATGTAAGAAAAACAATAAACATAATAATCAAAATCTCCTATGTTATATATCCCAGCCATAACTCTTACATTCTGAGGAAATGATAAAATTTTTTGTGTAGTTACTACTACTGCATCTTGATTATTTCAATCAAACCCAGTTACACTAGTAATGTTACTATTACATCCAGAGTAATTGTATCCTGCTTCAATGATATCCTCAGCATTTCCTCCATTCTTTAGTGTCTCATATTTACTATTAATAGAGGAATTTAAAAGATTAATTTGACCATCTACATAAGACTTATTGACATCACACTTGTATCATTTCCCGTGTGTATATACTTCTAAGGTATCAGCTACAAAGGAAGTATATTTATCATATTCATCTTTTGCTGATGTTAGTTTTTCTTCTAGCTCAGTTTTTTTTTCAAAATACTTAAACTTATTAATATTTTCCATATGTTTTTATTATTTAATACATAATGCAAATATAATTAATATATTATTATTATCATAATAATAACTCAAATTTATAGAGTTAGGATCTATTTTTTTATACTAGATCCTAACTCTATTATTTTGAGTTAAACTTTTTAAGCTAGTTTATTAGCAAATATTGATATACTAGTCCCATTTAGCAACCTAGTTGCCTGAGGCTGGGTAAGCTCTGCTCTATAAGAAGGACTTCCACCATTAGAGTCGGCTAAATTTACAAGAATATTTCCTGAACCAGAGTTTATAGCCAGTACATATGATAATTCACCCTCGGAGATAGTAAATCCATTTATACTACTTTGTACTGAATATTTGGTAGGACCAGTTACTGCAATACCATTAATCAACATTTGGACATAATAAGCTATTCTAGGTGCTGTTCCTAGGAACTTAATTGTCAAAGTTCCTGGACCAGATTTTGCTTCTTGAGTAATAGTAATCTGATAAATATCTGAATCCCAATCAGATTGATTAGTAACAAACTTCATATTTACAATAGCATATCTTTCTGAAGTAGTAGTATTTGCTCCAAAGGTTACATAGTTGCCACTAGCTGAAATGTTTCCACTACTATCCACTAAAGAAAGGATTACACCCAAACCATATTGAGAAGCCCCAGGCTCTCCAATACTCATAGCAACTTTACTTGACCCCGAAGAATATTTGTAAACAAGATCGCACTCTCTTCCTGAATAAGAGTATCCAGCTTGAGTTGCAGGTATAGTTTCTTGAGTAGGTACAGGATCTTGAGGAGAAATTTTCTTTGAAGTCACCTCATTTGCAGCTTGATAAATATCAGTAGTTTTAGTACTAGTTCTACCGTTGGCTACTACAGTAACTGTTGCAGTAATACACTTATTTCTAGCACTTTCTGTTGTACCCTTAGTACCTTGAGTGTAAGACCCAGTTTGGGGATTAACAGCACTACCACTATAAGTCACAGTACCTCCTGTGGTGATTGTTCTATCTTTAGATTGTTCAGATGTATAAGTATCCTCTATAGTCTGAGATCAGGATATTGTGGGAAGTACAGTTCCTCCTTTAGCAGGGATATCAGGGTAAGTAAATGTAGATATTACAGGAATAGCACATTCTGTAGAAACTACTTTATTCTCCTGCTGATATATATACATAGTTCCTGATGCTGATTTACCATTAGCAGACCATGTTACTGCTTGAGACTTAACTACAGTTTGGTTTGAAACAATAACACCCTTTGAAGTAGCAGTTGCAGTAATAGAAGCTACACTAGGATTAACATCATTAGTACCTGATGTTGCAAGACCAGTGACCTCATCTTTTGTAGCACCTGAACTATAAGTATAGGTTGTCCACTCTTGAGATCTTTGTCAAGGCTGTTTACCTTTGCCTGCTGTTGCCGTAGCACTACCACCTTTAGCAGGAATAGTAACATTAGTGATAGTTCCTGCTGTAATATTAGAGTATGTTAAAGTACCTCCTGATACACTAGTAGCTTTCCTAGTATTTTCTGCCTGGGTTAATGTAATCTGAGAAGATACTCCTGAGTAGGTAACTTTTAAAACTGTAGTTCTTGCGTTTCCTAATACAGTTCCTCTATTAGCTGCAGATATATTTACATAGTAGCCTCCTGTAGATCCAGAACTCATTGTAAACCCATCAGTAGAGGATATTGACCATGCAGAGTATGGTACTAAAGTAGTTTCTATACCACTAGTTCCTGCAGTAGTAGTAAATAGAGCTGTATAAGCATCAGATCCACCCTTCGCTTCATAGGAAAGACGTGGTGAACTATAGTCATTTATATGCCTTATTTCTACACTGGTATACTTATTTGCCTCTTGAGTTAAAACGAGCTGTGCTGATACTCCTTGATAAGTGATCTTTAAGGTAGTACTCCTAGCATCTCCTGTTGTTGAGCCTCTATTAGTGGCAGTAACATTGACATAATATGAACCTTTTAATACAAATCCATCTGTGGAAGACAGAGATCATGCTGAAAAAGGCACATCAGCTAACTCAGTTTGAAGACCAGAGGAGAATGTAAAATATGTTGTGTAGTATATTGTAGTTCCTGAAGCTGGGAAGGAAGTAACTGGAGTCCCAAAATTATCAGCCGCACGAATTTCCAAAGATTCTGCCTTATTCTCTGCTTGTTGTACTGAATATGTAGCTGTACCTTCTTTATCATTTAAAGATACCTTTGCCGTAACCGTAGCAACAGTAGTTACACCTGAAAGAGTACGACCCTTACTAGCTGCTGTAACAGCTCCATTTGAACTACTAGCTCCACTATAAGTCACAGTACCTCCTGTAGTAATTGTGCCCCCTCCTGTGGTAGATCCATTCCAACCTCATGTTTGAGAATAAGATATAGTAGGAGAAACAGTACCCCCACCAGCAGGAATTTTACTATAACTTAGAGATACAGTTACATTAGAGTATGTCTTAACTCCAGCAGATTGACTAGCATTATAGCTGTTATTAGCACTCTGCCCATTAGCAGTAACAGTAAAACTAATTATTACTGATCTACTACTGCCTGAAGTATTCTGTTTTCATGTTAATACTCCTGTAGAGTAATTCAAAGTCACATATGTAGGAGATAAGCCAGATATAGCAAAAGACCTAGTACCTGTAATACTTTCTGTAGTTTTAGCTCCTGAATCATAAGAAACTGCTTGGGAGGTAGCTATAACAGGACTTGATGTTGCATTTGCCGTAGCAGAAGCTTCAGGATAGTGAAAATCAGATATGGTTATTGCTCCATAAGCCTTTGTATTCTCAGCTTGAGTTAACGTTACTTGAGCTGAGAGTTGTTTATTCTCAGTAGCAGAGGAATTTAAGTTTACAGTTAGAGTTCCTGTTCTTTGACTTCCTACAGTGGTTCCTCGGTATTCTCCAATCACGGTAACAACTCCATTTGATAATGTTTTACTAAAGTAAGACTGTGAAAGAACTCAATCCCCAGCAGCTCATGTAGTAATACATGTTTGATCTCTTGTTGTATACACAGCCCATCCTGTAAAGGGATTTGAACCCCCCGCAGCTGAGTATGTAAGCGTAGCTGGTATAAAAGAGGTAGTAGATCCTCCTCCTATCTTAAGACTCGTTATATAATTCTTAGCTTGAGTAAGAGTAATAGAGGAAGCTTTTCCTCCATAGGTAAAAGATAGAGTACCTGATCGTGCAGCTCCTGGGGTAGTACCCCGTGAACCTATAGTAACACTAACAGCATTATCAGTATCGTTGGCTTTGCTAAGAGAGATTCACGAAGCATTAGTACTTCACCCAGAATACTCCCCTTGTACTCTTGATTTAGTATTGCTAGTATAAGTAGCATATGCATGATATCAGGTATCTGTAACTCCTATAGCAGATATTGAAGTTATAGGAGTCGTATCTTTCCAGCTTCTGATATCTAAGCTTTCAACCTTATTGGCCGCTTGAGTACAATTTAGAGTTGCTCCTATTCCATCAGTGGTAGTTATAGTAAAGTTTGTAATATTACTAATAGTGGAACCCTTAGAAGGTATAGTAAAACTTACAGCTTTTCAAAGTATTCCTCCACTTTCTATTGTATATAAATTCTTAACAGCACCAGGGAGTGAGCAAGATCATAAATCTATATTTCCTCTATTACCATCATTTTTTGAACCTGATGTGAAAGTATTGCTACAAATATAGACTCCTACTCCACCAGAAGCTATAAAAGAAGAAATAGGTTCTGCTTGGTTATCATGTATAATTTTAGATTCGGTAATTACATTTGCTTGTCTTATTAAAGTACAAGTTGCAGTTAGATTTCTTGCCTTAACAGTAATTGTGCTACTTTGTTGAGGGGTTATTGTAGTTCCAAGATTGCTTGTGCTTATTGTTAATGTGTACCCATTTTTATTAACTGTAAATACTCCAGAACTATTTACTTCATATGTAACTTCATTTGCTGGGATATCAGTAATTACATTCAAATCAATAGTAGTTCCAGAAGCAGAAAAGGTAAGAGAGCTAGAACTTAATGCTAGCTCTGCCTTACTTGTTATTTTATTTTGTGAATGAAATCATAACATATATTAATAGAATAAATTATTCTCCAACAAATGGTAATACTTTATAACCTGCAGCATTTATTATAGCATTAAACTCCTGCCTATCAGTTACAGAAAACGTAGTAATAGGTTGAAAATGTATCGTATAACAGATAAAGGTATTCTTAGGATTAGATGTTATATTAATACTTGGATCTTCAACATCTTCACTAACTACCAGTGAAGATACTCCTTTACCAGACTTTCATTGAATAGTGCCCAAATTTTCTACAGGGGCTAAAATAATTGCATCCCCAGAATACGGGTATCTATAGTTAGTGCCTATTTTACACACAATAGATTTAGTTTCTGCAGTACTTCAGCTACCAACCCTTATATCATTCCCAGGATAGATTGTAAGATCTCCTGTGTTATTCCCAGTATAAATGTAAGAAGTTTGTAAAGAGTGTAGCCCATTAGGCATATTTAATTGTACAGTACTAGGAGAGATTGTTTGTTCAGATATCGTATACGGTTCTGTATGGAGTTCTGCACTTTCAGCACTTCTAGTTCTACTAGTAAGTTTTAATGTATAAATACCTCCTCCTCTTACAAAAAAATAGTGTCTAGAGCTATTTTTCATTTGACCAATATTTTGAATTGGGCAATAATTGCAATACCTATACATTTTTGCTTCTATAGTTAGAAGTTGTTCTGAATATATAGATCCTCATCCGTCTCCACTATCAGTTCAACGTACATATGCCGAATAAGATCCATTACCGTTACTAACATGATAAGTGCCCCAGGGAACATATACATCATTTAAATTTGAATATACTTCAAATGTAATAACATCTGTTAAATTAAAGTTTCCTACAACTGTTACTGGATAGTATGTATTTGTATCTAAGGAAGAGGCGTCTATAGTCTTAGTTGTTACTTTTAAACTATTATCTATTATTAATTTATCACTTTTGGATAAAAGTCCATTACTACTAGTAGTTGCTGTTGCTAAATTTTGAGTATCATAAAGGGTTCTTGTAGATGTTCAGGCCCCATTATACTGAGTTCTTCATGTTAAATTTCCGTTCTCAAAAGGAGCAACTAATACTAATCCTGCATTGTTTCCATCCCCAGAACCATTTCGGTGTCGTATAGAAATTATGTTTCACCAACTATCATTGCTAGAATTATGAAATCCTCCAAAAAATGTTTTATACTTTGGAACTTCGTCATTAAGTACAGGTCCCACAATAGTGCCAGATATAGGTACTGATCCTAAACCTGTGCTAGAGGATTCTCCTATATCTACTGATTTAGTGTAAGGTAGTAGTACATCTGTTCCAGTTAACGTACCAGTAAGAGTTCCTCCAGATAAAGGTAAGTAAGGACCTCCAGTGACTATAGAATCTAGTTTTTGTTTATCTGAGGCTGTCATAACACCTGCTTTAGTAGTTGTAGCGGCTGGAATAGTTAATTTTACAGAAGTTTTATTTTCAAAAGGTTTAGATATATCACTACGTGTTTTCTTTATAAAGTTTAGACCAACATAATCTGTTAATATTTGGACTCCATTAGTACCTACAGAATTATCAATATCACTTATATTTGTAATATCAAATGAGTCTAATATGTCTTTATTAAGTTTGCCTTTGTCTCCTGCATAAGCCGTGGTTGACGAAGTTCCTGTGGTAGGAGTAAATGTACTTGGCTTTTCTGTAATTCCACTTCAGGGTACACTTGAAGCTAGTCCTGCTGTATATACTTCGTATCCAGAGGAATTGTCTAGATTGGAAGTATCTATAACTAAGTACATAAGACCTGTGTCTAGTTCCTTAACAGTATCTCCTTCTTGAACATCATCTGAAGTTAACTTAAACCTAGCACTCTCATTAGCTACAGGAATTAGCCTCTCCAAGGCTCCTTTTGGTAGTCTATCAATATCTATTGTTCCTGAAACTATCTTGGAAGCATCAAAAGTATGACTGTTTAAAAGTTCTTGAACTTTTTCAGTATTTATATCACACTTATATATTTCACCATGAGTTCATATTTCTTGAGTATTTTCAATAAATACTAAACTAGTTCCTAGTAAGTCTCCGTATGTATTGCCTCCATCAGTTGATTCCTTATAATGCTCGTTAAAATCTTCTTTATTTTGAAAATATATAAATCTTTTATCAATTGTTGCCATAAATATATAATATATAAGTTATTTTTTATCCTCTTCTTTATTTTGGAGAAGAGGATAAAAAATAACTAAGTTAACTTTCTAAGAACTCTTCCCAAGTCATTAATGACTCTGCATACTGTTTCATTTCTGTTTTTAGTCCTTCAAGGTCAAATTCAACCCAATTTCCATTCTTCCTTAGGTAAAGTTTTCCATCCTGAGGAGCCTCCTTCACAGTGTCATCTATATAAATGTTACCTTCACCAAGCAAAGATTGCCCATTGATAGTCTTTATATTAACTCCAGAAACTAGATTATCCTGTTTAGAAGTTGTTAAACCAGAAATATTACTCTCATTAGTTGAGACTCTTTGTTTTACTAGTTCCAAAGATTCTGTTAAAGAGGATAAATCAGTAGATACCGAATTTAATTCTTCTAAATAAGCAATATTCTTAACTCCACTTGGAAGGTTTACTTTAGGCCTGTCTAAAGAATTAAGCTGAAGTTGATTATCAGTATTTCCTATGTTTATATAAGAATTACTAGTTAAATTAATTAATAACTTCTTTGTATCACTTAATGTCCCAAATAGAGAGCTATTACTTGGAAGTACTATATCTTTTGTATGAAGTGAGTTATCAACAGTCCAAGGAACTTTATCAGTTTCTAGCCTAATAACTTCATTCTTAGTATTATTTATTATATCTAAAGTATCAGAATGTATACTTATTGTTACTTTATTATTATCATTGTTAGTAAGAGATATTCCCTCTCCTTGTTCAAACTGAAACTTTGCAATACTTTCAATAGAGTCTATCCTGTTTTTATCTGCTGCAGAAATAAATCCAGCTCTGGTTTTTGTTGCTTGCGGTAAATATACATCATCAACATTACTTACTGTAAAGTTACCATTTTCATCTTTTTTTTTGTAACCTAATTCCAAGATTATATTATCTTCTTCTAAATCTCCAGGAACTTCGGTTACCTTAGCACTATAATATATTTTCTCTGGTACTGATGCTTTAAATTCATCTATTTCATATTTTGTATAGTAGTCATCAAGATCAAATTCAATTTGTCCGTGCCCCCATCTTTCCCACATATATGTATCTTCCTGAGTATCAGGGGAATGGATAACTATATACTCATCAAACAAATTATGAACTTCAGCTTTATCTGATGGAACTAGCCATAGTTGTCCTAACTTATCTGCTGTTGCGGGTCCAAGAGCTTCAAAACTTTCTGCGAACTTTATCTGTAGCCCTGTAACCATAGATAAATGATCTAATGCTACAATAAAATTCTCTTGAGTTAAAGTGCCACCTGCAGCTAGATATGCATTATATAAAAAATCGACAATATTATATTCTCCTAAAGCATCATCACATGGATCATACCATATTTTATCTTGGTCAGGTGCTCCTCCTGGGAAATCATCTTGACATCCAATTGCTATATTTTCATCTCCAGGATCTCCTTTTTCTCCTTGAGGAATTCCAAACTTTAAATTAGCATCACTGATATCTGGATTAAGATCTGTAACATAGGGATTGGCATCTGGGGATAATTTCTCAACTTCAGTAACCACAGTTACTGATGCAGGTTTACCTTTGGGAACCCTAACATTTAATGCTCATTCTCTTGGAGCATTGGTTTTATCTACTACCACACTAGCATTCTGATCCCAATTTATTGTTTCAGTAATGCCTGCAGTAAATCTTGGTAAAACGTCCCCCTTAGAAGTTAATATGTTTCCAGATGAAGTCTCAATAGTTATGTTACCTTTATCTGTAACATCAACCTTTTCTATAGTATCTCCTTTAAGTTCATTTAAATAGCATAACGTAGTCCACTCACTTACTGGAATACCATCATATCCCCATAAAATTCTATCATCTTCTAAAGACTCTGGTTTTCCTCAAACTCTGATAAGTTTAACACTTTTTCCAGGGATATTACTTACAATTCCTGCATTATGTCATTTAGACTCACTTGGAGTTTTATAGTATAACTCTTTTTCAACCCCAGAAGACATTGTTACTATCTTAAATTCAGGAGTTTCTCCATCTTTACCAGGATTTCCTTGAGCTCCTTGAGAGCCCTTCTCTCCAACGTTACCTTTGTCTCCTTTGTCTCCTTTAGGTATTGTTATATTAAGAACTACATTTGTTTCAGTACCACTATTAGTAATAGAAACTTTAGATCCTGCTTCGCCAGTTTTTATGGTTCCTATTCTAATAGTAGCATTTTTTCCAGGATCTCCTTTTTCACCTGTTTTACCATCTAGTCCATCCCTTCCTGGAGATCCTTGAGGGCCAGTATCTCCTTTCGGTATAACAAAATCTAATATAACGTCTGTATCAGTTCCCTTGTTTGTTATAGAAGCTTTTGATCCAGGGTTTCCTGTTGTAACTTTACCTACTTTAACAGTTGCTGATTTTCCAGTATCTCCTTTATCTCCCTTCTCTCCTTTTTCTCCTTTTTCTCCTTTAAGATTTGAAATTGGAACTTCACTTGGCTCTCCTGATGTTAAAATTCACTTCAGTTTCCCCTCTTCAACTGTTGGAACTCATGATTTACCCTCAGGACCCTCAGATCCAGACATAACAAAATTTCAATAATTACTAGATTCTATGCCTATAATTGTTCCATCCTCTTCTTTCTTTAGTTTAGGCTCTGTTGTAACTGAAGATATATGACTCTTAGTACAACTAAGTAGAGCTCCTTCAAAAGAAATAAAATCAACTATGTACTCATCATTGAAATAATGAGTTCCTTCACACCACTCTCCTGACATTTTAAAGGAAGTTCCCTTATAAAAGTCCCTTGAGTTATATAAACCATAGTATTCTCTGGAGTTTTGCAAATCAATATCTGGAAGTATATCTATTTTTTTATTCATATTATTAACAAATTAATAAACTATAAGTCTACGCTTAATACATACAGAATCCCATCCTCAGTATCTTTATTAAAATTATATGACATATGTATATCATATTTACCTTGACTCGGTATTTCTAATTCTGAAGTAGTGGTTCCTGAAGGATTATATATTCTAACAGATACCTTTGAGGGGATATTTCCCATCTTAAATGGTATCTTATGTGGAGAATGATTTATAATTCTAATTCATTGCCCATCATAACAGTATCAATTTATTGCGTTATCAAGAGAAGGATGTTGCAAAGTTAAATACTGTGATGAATTAATTGCTATAATTGCAATTATATTATCATTTCATGATACTGGAATACTATCTTCTGAGTAATAAGATACCACTCTAGTGTTAGGCCTAAATCCTGCAAACATTCCACAATCAGATACTATTGAATATGGGTGCCTAGCTATAATAGTAGGGGTTGCGGATGTTGCATGGTTCCCCTCACTATCAGATAGATAACAGCATGTTTTAAAAGGAGTTGTATACATATAACTAGTTTCTTTTACTGAGAGACTAGTAACTGCATATATTGAAGTAGAAGTATTCATGCTTGTATTAGAGCATCCTTTCTCTGGAGCTTGAATTTGCACAGAACTCATAAACACTGGATCAACTTGAATACCTGTAGATTCTATATAAGTTGGAGTTATTAAAATGCCTGTGCCTGAATTTCCTTCTAATTCTGAGGTATCAATTCCTTGAATATATCCTTCTTTAGTAAGCTGAAATTTACCAATAATCCCTTCCTGAGCAGAAAATGATCCATCACTTTCAAATTTGAATTTTCTATTACTTAATCATCCACTTCCTGTGGAAAAATCAAATAAAAAGTTAGGAATAAAAGACCCTCCTGTGGGGTTATCTTTATCAAACTCTTCATATCTACTACTGGAAATTCCACTTGAGTCAACTCCTTGTTGACTGAACATATATTGATCATTAAATACTGCAGATCCTATTAAACCATTTCCAATAATACCTACTTTCGTAAAAAATGCTTCAAAAGACTCCATTTTAACCCAACTATCAGTCTCATCTGTTCCAGGAGTTTGGTGCCCAGCAGATTGCTCATTTCCAGTTCAATATCCAGGTTTATTTAGTACATAAAATTCTCCTGCATCAGAATCATACACATAAGGAGATTTATCTTCGGTGCATTGATATTTTGTATCTTTATTAAATTCTCCTGCAGGATATATAAGTTGTCCTTTTTTCCCTTGTGCTCCATTTAATCCATTTGTTCCACTAAGTTTAGCAGGTGTACTCCAAGGTTCCTCTAAAAATTCTTCAAACTCGTCTTGGTTATTAGATTTTCTTCTATGATTTATTCTAGCCTGGATCCATCATATATAAGGATATGATGTATCTGTACTAGGAGGAGTTGTGTACCATCCAGTTGGATTTCTAGTTGTTCCAAGAGAGCTTGATCCTGTATAAGATGTTTCAGTTCCTTTACAGTATCTCATTTCTATGTCAACTCCTGGAATTCCTGAAACTCCATTTGCTCCTGCAGGACCCCTATCTCCAACAGGCCCAGTTTCTCCAATTGGCCCCTGCTCTCCATTTACTTTTCTGGGAGTTGCCCATCCCTCACTAGGATTTGCTAATTCTTCTTGATGAGATTCATTATATTTCTTTAATGCAAATGTCATCCATATATCTTTATCGTCACCAAAACTTTCTCAGGAATCGTACCAATTAGATCCAGGATTAAGAGAGGTTTTATTTATACTAGGGGCAGAACCACCTCGTTCTGTAAATGCAAATTTAAAATCAGTTCAAACTCCATCTTCACCTGGCTTTCCATCTTCTCCAGTAACTTTCACTGGATCACTTCAGTCTCCCGAAACAAGACCAGTAGTTCCATTAACAGATGCTACTGACATTCACCATCCACTTTCTCCATCTGATGGAGCATCAATTCAAGTATATTTACTATCAGATGATTTGATTGGTGGATATGGATTAGTTCCAGATGGTTTAGAGGGTTTAGTCTCAGATTTTACAAACACATATTGTTTTCAATTTCCGTTTTCCCCACTTATACATGTAGGATCTGTCCACCCATCATTAAAAGCATCAGTATATACTGTATTGTCAGGTTTAATGGTAGCCACTGTCATTCATAAATATTGGCCCTCTTTCTTAGTTGGAGGTGATATAGTTCATGTAACAGAATCAGTACTAGGATCTCTTTGAGTTCTGTTTGTAGCTATATCAGGGGGAAACGAGAAACTTTTATTTACGGCATAACGTTGTTCAATATATTTCCCGTCTTGAGCCTGACCGTCTCTACCATTTAGTTGAATTGGATCTGATCATACAGTTACTATATTTTCCAGTCCATTAACAGACCCTATGGACTGTCATCATTGACCATCAGAAGATGTTGGATAATCTACTCATCCCTGACTTTTATATTCGTCTGGATCGGGACTTGTTCCTGAGGGTTTTGCTGGACGAGTGCTGCTTTGTTTATACATATATGTTTTGTAATTTGGAGCAGCTCCAGTATCTCCTCTATCTCCTGTCATCTGAACTGGATCTGATCACTCTCCTACTAATCCTACTGTTGAAAAGGTAGCTTGAATAGATCAGATTATTTCATATTTTTCATGAATTGGAACTACTGTACTTCAATCTGATCCAGGATTATCATTGGTCTTTACTACAGGAGGAACTACCTCAGGACTTGCAGTCTTAGCATACATTATTCTCAAGCTTAGACCCTGTTCTCCATCCTGAGCGTAATAAGATCATAATGCGGGAGTGCTAAATGGCCCTCATTTATCATTTTTTCATTTTCTAGAGCTTACCCACTCTCATCTTCAAGTAGCATCAACTCCTGTTGGATCATCTGTCCATTTTCCCCACTCAGGATCAGTTGGTAGCTCTTCATTTTGTTCCCCTAGAGCTACAGGAGTAGATGGGGATTCATGCCGATTAGTCCTAATGAATATATACTCTACTCCATCTCCATCCTTACCATTAACTCCTCATTTTGATCAAATAAAGGGTGCAGACCAGTCACCTCAATGACCTCTTGGATCTAAAGATGTTCCTGCGCTCTTTTTTCTAACACAAGCAACTTCTACCTGATAATCTATGGATATTCCTGTAGGATTATCAGTTCATCCATCAGGAACATAATCATCTTCATCTTTAGAATCTGGCTTCGTTACTTCTAAATAAGCATCCTCGTTTTCTACTAACTTGTAGATATACTCTTGCATGGCTCCATCTGCTCCTGGAATCCCTTGAGGTCCTGGTTTTCCATCAGTACCATTTGTTCCATCCTTGCCATCCTTGCCATCCTTGCCATCCTTGCCATTAGCCCCTGGGTCTCCCTTGGGTAGCCCAAAGCTAAATTTAAAAGTTTCACCTTCAACTTTTACAGAAGCCGATGCTGTTTGTGGCGAAGATACACTTTCAACAAGAGCATTCATATTAGGAACATGCCCATCAGTACCAGGCTCTCCAGCAGGAATTGTAAAGTTAAGTATAGCATTGTTTTCGGTTCCGCTGTTTGTTACTTTTACATCTGTACCAGGCTCTCCTGTTGTTACTGTTCCTATTTTTATAGTAGCAGCATTCCCAGGTGATCCTTTATAACTAGCTCCTAAAACAAAATTTCAATAGACACTTGGTTGTATTCCTACTACCTTATCATTCTCTATTATGGGCTTGGGGCTGTTTCCCTCTGAAGCTAAGTGACTTTTAATACAATACAGTATACATCCAGAAAAACCAACAAAATCAATAAGATGCTCGTCATTAAAATAATGAGTTCCAATTTCTCATTCACTCATTCTAAAAGAAGTTCCTTTGTAAAAATCTCTTGAATTTAGTAAATGATAATACTCTCCTGAGTATAAATTATCTTGTATTGGCGGTTTTATTTTATATCGTTTCATAGTATTGAATTATCTTAATTATTTCATCATCTGTGGGATTTCCACACTCAATATAATCAATAGCATTAATTAAATCAATCATCATTGATAAAGCGTGAGGATCAAAGCTGTATCCTATATTCATTCTTAACAGCTCATTTGAAAATAGTCGATATAATACATTATATAGAACTTCCACAACTACAATTATTAAAGTTATCCTTACATATGGTATCACACGAAGACATATTATCTAATATTCTTTGTGCTTCTGTAAAATTACCTAAATCTTTTAAATAATCAAAGACATACATCGCACTAAATAAAAAATCTCTTTTGTCCCTAAGAGACTGATCTACATCACAGCTTCCTGAGTTACAAAAATGGCTACTCATCAAAAGCTGCTTTTGTAAATTTACTAAGCATTTTTGCATTTTACATGCGCTGAATACCTTTTTTTCTGGGCTATATAAAGTCTGAGAAGCGTTTCCTGACTGTACATACTCATAAGCCTCAATATAGTTATTAATCTTTTCTGAGTTAGCTAGTACTGTATCAATATCATATTCAGCATCATTATCTTCTACAGAACATTTATATAATTCTCTGTTATAAAAAAATAATTGATTTTTTATACCTGTATATTTGTTTTGTATATTTAGAAAGAAGTCTAATAAAGGTACCACTAATTTATAATATGAGTAAGTACCATCTTCTTTTAAGAGAAATGCAGAAGTAAATTTTGCTAGATAATGCCCTTTTTTATGTATTTCTTTCCTAACTTGTACTGAGTTGTTTACTGGACAATTATCTATATTATATCTAATAAAATCAATCATAACATAATTTTCCAGGTCAACTCCTGAAGCTAAATAGTCACTATTATCTATTGCCACTAACTTACAGTCAGGACTAATTACTAGCTGTATTACTAATTTTTTATTCATATTATATTACACTTTTTATTTTATCATTATATGGATTAGAGTCAACAGTTTCTGCAGCTTGTAAATTTACCTGTTGCTTTTTTGTTTCAATTACTTTATCGTTATAATCTTTTTCATTTTTAATTCGTTCTTTCTCTAATGCCACTTTCTCAGCTTCTATTTCTAATTTTGCCTGGCTATTTGTATGTAATTGATTCTGCAACTGTTGTAATTGTTGTTGTAGCTGTTGATTTGATTTCTGTGACTCTTTTAGATTTTGTTCATATTGTTGAATCTGCTGCTGTAATTGTGAAATAATATTATTTTCCTCCTTTTTACGTGCAATTGACTTTTCAATATACTTTTTTAATTCAGTTGTAGAGGAAGCTGTAATGATATTTGTTATATCTTCAAGATCAGCAACTCCACTTTTTACTAACTCTCCACTTATAGCTCTAAGAGACTGAACATTTTGATATGAATCAGTACTATCCTCAATATGAATGTCAAAATCAGTTAAAGTATAATATTCAGGTAATGCAGTGAAAATTCTAGAGTAATTTCCTAAAACTATAGTCCCCGTAATCCCCTTTGGTCATACTAATTTAGCAAGATTAAGCATATCATAATTAGCTTCTTTATAAACAACATCCATAGCCTTAAATATCTGTTTTGTAAGAAGTATTGTAGTATATACTCCGAGTTTAACATTAGATACAGCATCACGTTGTTCATATTGAGCTAACGCTTCTGGTAATACCCCAGTAATCATTGATACCTGTTGTTTAATGGACTGCATTGCAAGTTCTATGGCCTGAATACTTTGAGCTTTTACAGTATCATCATATCCATTAAATATAGTATTCATAGTCTGAGCTCCCTCCTGACTACTATCTATAATACCTAATCCTAGCTTTTTATATGCCAATCACTTTTGGATTCTTTCTGGGAATTCTACTCCTAATACCTGAGGAACATAAGCTAAATCTACTCAGTCTCCTACTGTTCCAGAACTTGCAATTAAGTTATCTCTATAAAATACTAATAAATCATATTTCATTATTTATTCAATGTAGTTCGTTAAGCTACATTCGTCTTTCGACTGCTGCATGTCACCATGCAGATTAGACTATATCATACAAATTTGGTTTAAAACTAAATCTATAATTTAAATCAAATTTGTCTCCGCACTTCCACTCACTTGAGTGTACTCCATATAGGATAGTCGTTGAACCTTCCCTTTCGGGCTTGGCTGCTGATTGTCTTAATTTTACTGTTATTCAAATTAAGAGTTTCCAGCAATTCACGGAGTTTAGACAGGACTCATATAATTTAATCCTGTAGATCCATTGTTTTAATAATCATAGAATTTGGATCCCCATTTTTATCTAGGAAAAATAATCCATTAACACTTAGCCTACACTTATTGGGATTATCTTTAGTCCGAATTACATTTTCAGATTCTCCTCTAGTAATATAAATTTCATCTCCAATACGAGTCCCTTCATGTCTAATTTGATTTCCAGTTTTATAGTCTATTTCAATCCATTCTACATCATAGACTGTTCACATTTTAGGATATGTATATCTATTTGTTCTACTAGGCTCTCCAGGTCATACTGGATGTGTTTCTAATCCTCCCAAGATTCCCATATGGGTATCATTCCAAATCCCTTTGGTTTCAGGAGAAGTTGCTTGTATATAGTAAGAAGGACCATCTGACTCTAACGAGCTATGATTTTCTTCTTTTAAAATTCTGATGTGATCTTCTTTTAGATCTTTATGATACTCAAGAATTATGTCCTCTGCTGACATATATCTTCTAACAACGACTCTGTATGAATCTGCTAGATATTCTGAGTTAGGATTTTTTTCAACAAATGTGTTTAGTGGATTTAGTACCTCAAATTGTATGTTATCTCTACTATTAGAGGCTCTAACCCTGTAATAACAAGTTCCTGTGATACACAGATCTGTTAATAGACTTTGCATTTTATTTGCTAGATCTATATTTTTTGATTGTTTAAGATAATCAAGGATATTTTGTGCAGCAATCTCATACTTTGAAACAAAAGAGTCATTTATATTATTACGTATCTTATTAAGTTGTTCCTCAATAAATGGATCTACTTTCATTTCTTCATTATTTACAATAGATGAAATTATATTATTTTCTAAATATTTTTTTAAGAAGTTAAATAATTCTTTATCAATCAACAACTGCTTCTCCCGCATAATATTAGAAATAGTTTCTTCATCTTTACATGTTATTTTAAGATCCTGATTCAATCCTAAATATTCTCCAATTAGCCTGTCTATATGAGGACGAACTAAGGGATTAAAAGTAATACTTGTTGGTACACCAATACCATAGTTTTCTTCAATATGTTTGAATTGATTAGCATCTCTTTTACAATGGTAATAATTATATGCCATTTGGAGAGCTATTTTAGGATATATTAATTCATTTATAGCCTTATTTATCTGTTTTATCTCTCTTTCAATATTCATATTATAGCTCTATTATTGGATGAAACATAATACTATTTCCATTTATAAGAGTTCCTGTGGTATATGAAATATTCTGAAGCTTTCTTTTTCTAAACTCTTTTTCAAGAAACCTTATAAAATCATCTTCGTCCCCCTGGCAGCTGAGTGATATAGGAGATGCATCTCTACAATTTAGTCCTAATCTCAAAGTATACATCCCGTTTTCATAACTGACATCTAAGGGAGAAATATATTCTGATTTAGTTATACAGTTAATTAGTTTTCTAATTTTATGTTCAAGTTCATTTTCCTTACCTCGGTATGGTACCATATCTTTTTCTCCCATAAGAATCATAATATCATCCAAAATCTTTTCATGTACTTTGTAACTCATTTTGTACTTTTGGAGTAAATCCTAAAAGATCTTCATCTGCCAATTCAGCAGCAATCATTGCTGCAACTATGTCAAATTTACGTTTATGCTCTCAAGAATACTTTAAAAGCTGTTCTAACATTTCATCAATTTGCATTGAATAACAAAATTCATCTACAAACCTACTAATAAGTTCCAATCCATGTTTAAGATATGTCTCAGTAGCTGGATAACCTATCATGTTAGAGTTTCCTTTTCTAATATCTGGCATAGTTGACTTTGGCCTTTTCATAAAAAGATTATCTTTTTGTTTTGACCTAAAATACATTATAATTCCAATTTTAGTATGCTCCAGCATTACTTTGCAATTATAATAAACACATAATTTCATAGCATTTTCATATGCTGTGGCAATATCTCTAGGTCTATCTTTATATATTGCCACATAATTTGAAGGACTTGTTCCAAATGTTCTTTTTTTAATAACTATACAGAAGTCAGATACATCATTGTTTGTTGACGAATCCGCGGTTCCTTGGTCTATGGAGTCAATTCCAGCTACATAGAGATTTCTATATGGAGACCCGCCGTTTTCTGTAATGGGAGGTTCATAAATAAATACTTTCCCCTGAGAATTTGGAATTAGTTTTACCTTATTTCTTGGATTATTTTCTGATCCTTTTGGAATATCTCATAATAAATCCACTTGTTGTGGCTTTATTCCAATTTTCTGTATGCGAAGCTGAGTTAAACGGTCTGCTATAACTACTGGATCAAATATACCGTCACCTTGTTTTAATAATGCCTCTGAGGGATTAAAGCAAAACTCCGCACAATAATCTAATAAATTCTGCCCAGATTTTTTCTTTCTTTCAGATTCATAATATTCTTTTGCTTTTTGAATATTAGTTACTCCTCTGTTATCTGTAAATCCAGCTTTTAACATTATGTTATACGCTGGGATAAAATATCCAGTATATTGTACAGATCCATCTTCTGAATAATTATTTTTATAAGGCAGTACATTATAAGCTCTGGGATTATTAAACATTTTTGATAGTCCCTCTAATGCGGAACTGTCAGAATCACCTCCAGTTCCCCAGGCGCTCATAATTCCCTTTCTTGCTCCTGCTACTGTAACTAAAGCCTCTCCTTTAATTCAGGCAGTTTCAAGATTTTTAAAAGACCCACTTTCCTCTCAGAATAGTCTGTTTGATCGAATACCTCTCACTTTATTAATATTGTCTGCTACAATGCCTTCTATATTATTTAATCTACCTCATTCTCGATTTTCATTATCAGTAAGAGAAGTTCGTTTATGAAGAGCATTATTGATCTTCATCATAGGTCTCCTAAATCCTCCATTAGTATTTCCATTTAAAAAATGAAGTTGAGCCCAGCATTTATTTAATGTAGGCTCTAAGTAATTTAGTGAAGAAGTAATATATGTAGAATTGAAGTTTCTTCCAGTTATAAAAGGCCTAACTCCCAAACAGGACCCTATCTCACTTCAGCCTATGCCTCGGCTTTTTAGTGCAACACAATCCTTTTTAAGAAGCTCACACATTTCAAAATAATGGAAGAACTTATATTGTTCAACTACAAATGTTGGAAATCCTTCTCCAGAAGATTCTGAAAGCTTTTTTGAATCATCTACTACAGGCATTCTATAAAAATTTAAAAAGAAATAGTTATCCCCTGTAATACGATACTTTCCAATAGTTAATCCATTAGTACATCTATCTAATTGTTCTTGCCAGAAATCTGAGTATGGCTTAGAACCAATAGGATATTCAGTATAGTGGCCTGTTTCAGTATAAGTTCGGCCAGTTTCACAAAATGGAGCAGGATCAAAATCTAATCCAGAGTGCTCATTGATTGGACGGTATCCAGTTAATTCATAACTACACTCAGGATCAAAAAATTCTATTTCATCTTCAAGAACATAGTCTCACAATCCATTTCTCTCTCTCTTAGTCTGCTCTGGTTTTTCTGTATTTTCTTCAACTTGAGTGATAACTGGATCTCCCTTAAAAAGTTCTTTAATTAATTCCTCTTCATAATTCTCTTTAAAGGCAATTTCATTAGGAGCATTTTTCCTTTTTATAGACTCTCTAAGTTCTTTATATTGCTCTCTAGCAGTTTTTGATTTTTTCTTAGTACTCCTTGTAGAAACGTTGCTATCTTTATCATTTATTTTCCTTTTAAACTCTTCCTGAGCTGATTTCATTTCAGCTTCAATACTTCGTTTTTTTGCCATAGTACATTATTCATCCATAAATCCTCTTTCAAGACCTCCTCTAACCTTAGAACTATTTTCAAGTTGATCCTTTTTATAATTAAGTTCTAGTTCTTTTAATCTATCAGCCATTACTCCGATAGAACCAATGCTATCAAGAATATCCTTAGCTTTTCAGATAGGTTTATTGTTAACTGGATCTCTTTCTTCAAGATCAATATTATCTAATGATACTCTCATTTTTTCAAGAGTTCGAAATGCTGTTTTAATAAGACTAAGAATACGAGAAGAATCTTTAATCTCAATATACTTTCTAACAGCAGCTCTAAATACTGGATCATTTCATTCTTCTTCAGATAAACCAGAATCTTCCATTGCAGCTTTATGTTTTTCCATCTCTAAGTACTGCTGATATGGGCTTTTTCAATCTGCAAATAGCCAAATATATTTAAATTCTTTCCATACTCGTAATCTTTTCTTACCTGTAGGATCTTCACTGCATTTATTTCTATCTAAATCCCATAATGCCTCGAACTCCTTTACAAGTAGGATCTCATGAACATTAAACTCAAGAGATCCTGTGGTATTGTTATAAAGGAATATATCTGTCATTATAATTTAATATCATATAATTCAAAAACTTTCTTATCTTCATCAGAAAGCCTGTGAAGCATTCTAGAAAATAAGCCCCTTGGTAATTGGGTTGCACCCCAATTTTTTAATAAGGAGTTCCCGTTCCTAAGTTCAGTCTCAATATTTCCAGAAGTACGTGTAACTGTTTTAGTATATGTATCATTAGGATCTCCTACTGTTTGAACTTGTTCTGTTATAACTAATCCAGGCTCAGATCCAGGTCTAGTATTTCGAGCAACGGCTCTATGTACAATTGAACCCACAGTATCTGCGGGCATAACATAATACATAGTTCCATTACTGTCTGTCTTTGTTGGCCAAGAAGTGGGATTTGTAACTACCCTAGATTCTACTTTCTCACCTTTACCTCCTTTTCCAAATTTCTGAGTATTAAACTTAGTTTGTAACTCTCTAAATCTATTACTAACAGGAGTAGGTTGTTTTAACCCTAACATGCCCAAAAACCCAGAATCATCAATATTACTATCAACTCTCCCTCCAATACCATCATGAATATATAAAGTATCTCTCTTATCTGGAGATACTAGTTCGGTATTTATTATATTATCCTTGGTAATTTGTCTTAATCCAACACCATTAGGGAGTACTTCTTGATGAGTTCCTGGTTTTAGACTCCTATATCTATATCCTGTAGAAGTTTTATTACTATTAGGACCATATTTGAATAGATCAACACCATGAAACTTCTTAATACCAAAATCTGAGTGCCTTTGTCCAGACTTTCCTCCATCTTGAAACTTAGTAATATTCAATCCTAATTTACCTCCAAATTTAAATATCTGTTTTTGCTTAAATTGGTTAATAAGATCAGATATTTCATTCATTCCTTCTTCGGTCTGAGCTAACTTATTTAGTATAGTAACTACCTCATCAGGAGTTTTATTTTTAAACTCACTAATATTAGAAGGTAATCATTCTATAAACTGGGCTAATTCTTGTTCATTCATATTTTATTTCTGTTTATGTGTACAATCACCTTCTTTATCTTTAATATTACTACATGAAATACTACCACCTTCTTCACAAGTTACTACTCATTTTTTAGGATCCATATAATCAGGAGTTTGATGATATAAAGGTTGAATTATATAAGGTGGAATATTTGTATATGTATATGATGTAGACTTATATAATTTAAGAAAACTATCTATTTCTTCAGGTGTGCCTGTAACTACAAATCCATCAATTGTAAGTGTCATAAGTTTGTCTATTTATATAATTGTAAATCTTTTGTTGAGAATATTGCTTCTTGTAAAACATTATTTCTATCAAACCATATACATTTCATACCCCTAAAAATATTATTTATATTTCCTGTTTCAGTCTTAAACTGTCGAGTCACTTTCTCCTTTATTAACATAACTGGAGAATTTAATTCCTCTTTATTTAAAATAACTAAATCCCCAGGTTTATAAAAAGTATATAAATCGTCTATATTTTTTAAATTATCCATATATTATTATTTTATTCTTTTAAAGTTCTTACACTACATATTATATTATTTTCGCTAATTGCGTAATATCCTTTGTTTCCAAAAGGAAGAGGGGCCGCAAAAGTAAAATTAATGTATACATCTTCTCCCACGATAACACTTTTACATTCATTACCAACTGCAATTACTTTACAGCATCAAATCCCTCTTTGAGCAGCCTCTTGTTCTCCTGTTTCTTGAGATTTATATGTTGCAGAAGTTTCAAAATCTCCTAATATTAATCCAGAAGTTGTCTGATATAGAGGCACTCTATATGGATTTCTGTCGTATGGTTGGACAATAACTCTCCCCGCAGTCGGAATAAGAGTTTTGTCTTCAAAAGACTTACAGTCCTTATCCTTTGATATTAAATTATCTACATATTTCATCTGGTCTTTTTCTGATTTTTCCTGAGCACGTTTAAGAGCTTCGGGATCTATTTCATGTTTAACATTATTACCCATTAAATGCTTTCCTGTTAACTGATAATAATCAGTTCCTAAATACTTTTCTTTATTCATAATTCATTATCATTTTAAAATTTATATATTAACGATTCTTCCTATATTTATTTAAATTATATATTATATTATTTACCAACGTCCAACTATACATTTAGAATGGGGTAATCTGCTTTTAGCACTGAGACGGCAACCGCAACCTCGTTTATACCCTATTTTTGGTCTATCAGACACAGATTCTTTATCTGTTTCACTAATGTATAATCTTGGATTACATATAGCTCCCATAGGAGTTTCTTTGTATAAAGGGCAGCTTTTACATATCTTTATTCGCTCTTCCTTTATATCCTCATTTTTTCCTAGAGCTTCATTTACATGTCCATTAATTATATCTGTTATCTGTCCCATATTATCTTAAAATACTATTGGTTTATCTAAGTCAAGCTCTGCTTTTATTTTCTGATTTCTGCGATAATGTAATAGCATTCTTATAACATCTTCCTTGAGATAATCACATTTATACTCAGTTTCATTACCGTTTCTGTCTATATGTATAACAGCTAACTTTTTACATTTAAACTTTGGATTTATTTTCTCTATCATATACATATATAATGATAACTGTAATGAGTATATTCAGTAATTAGATTCTTGGATATTATCTAATGGAAATTTCATCATCTGTCTCTTTTTTGTAACTTTATCAAAGAAAGATTCTTTATCAATTGATTTTGATGTTTTTCAATCATATATACTGATTTCATTTCCATCCTTGATAACAAGGTCCGCCTGACCTACAGTTTTAAGTCATTCGTCAGCTTTATAAGATAACATTATCTCTGGGTACACTGCCCTATCTTTATCTAACTTATAGTTGCCTTTTGATACCTCAATTTTTCCTCCTAAACCAAAAGTCTGTAATCTCTTTGGATCTTTCTTATAGAATAAATTTTCCATAATTTCATGGATTTTACTTCCATATTCACAGGCTTCTTTATTAGTTTTTTTATAGGATTCTAATATCTCTGATTTCTTCTTTAAGAATTCTGTTTTATTTATATTATATTCCTTTAGATAGGAATCTTTCCATTTTTTGGTATTTAAAAGAGTTCGCTTAAGCGGATAAAATTCATCTCCGAGCAACCACTCACAAGACTTATAAGAGCTTCAAAAATCAGAATCGAATGGATGCGTATAATGATGAATTAGCTGTGTAACTGAAATATATTTACTGCCATCATTTAAATCAAAATATGTATGAGTCTTATCTTCAAATCCAACATAATCATTTTTCTTATCTATTTGATATCCAAATTTAGTATCAAAATTTCCATTATCTAGTTTCGGCATGTTATTTCCTAATTAACGAGTTTATTTGAATGAGAGGCCTTATATCAGCTCTATCTTCTACTAAATAGTTATAAATTTTAGGTCTTAATGAGTCTATATTTTGTGGAACATCAGACCATGAAAGTCCAAAAACTCCAATAGGATATCCACTTTGGTCTTTAACAACTATACATGCGATATACTTTATTTTATTTTTTTCAAACTGGGCCACCAGAGTTTGGTCTATAGACCCCAATTTAGAAAGATCTCCAATAAAAACTTCATGCTCTTTTAAATAGTATGGAAGATTTATCCAGGACAAATTAAAGTCCTTATATTGAGATTTAATAGGTTCTATTCCATGATTACATAATTCAAATCTCATTGTACCATGTTGCCAGTCCATAATTCCATTATGATATTGAACAATTCATACACGGTCTGCATGATATTTATATAAGTAAATAGGCAGTAAGTTCTTAATTCTCTGGTCATATTCAGATCTTTCATATAATTCCTTATTATGTTTTTGGGTCATATACTCTGTATATTTATCAAATATAAAGGTAGGATTGTAACAAATTCTAAGTGTTATACTCAATAATACTAAAATTATTAGTCCTTTTAATATGCTCATCATACCATATTTCTCATATAGCTTCATAATTTTCTCTAATCATGTAAGCCCTGAATTTATATTGGGATTGGTCTTAGTCATTTCTTAATCTATTAATTAATATAAAACTTATAACATTCTTTGAATGATGCAAATATATAATAAATCTACATGATATCCAAATATTTTATTGAAATGTTTGCTAATATATAAGTAATTATTTATCTTTGCAATAATATAATATTTAATAATTTTTAACTTAAAATTAATTACTTATGAAGTATAATAACGAAATTTTAAACAAAATTGCTGAGTCTTGTAGTAAAAAGACCGATACAAACACTAATTTAGATAATATAGTACCTGGTTATTTAGAAATGATGAAAAATGGTAGTAAGATTCATATTAAACCAGAAAACAGAGGTAAGTTTTCAAAATCTGCTAAAGCTGCAGGACAAAGTGTACAAGAACATGCAAAAAGTGTAGTAAATAATCCTAAAGCTACAACTCTTCAAAAACGAAGAGCACAGTTTGCAATTAACGCTAAGAAGTGAAATCATAAGAAATAAATATGATAACACAAAAATGTAAACATTGCCAAAAAGATTTGCCTAAAACAACAGAATATTTTTCTAAGTATTCCTCAATAAATAACACCATAGAACCAGGTCTAAATTATCATTCTATTTGTAAACAATGTGAATACGAAAAAATTAAGAACGAAAACTGAAAAGACGGACTATTAAAGTGTCATATTTGTGGTAAATATTTTCCTGAGGAAACTTTTCATAAAATAGGCAAGAAAACTAAGAAATATCATTATAGAAATAATAGAGATAATAGGTGTCCAAAATGTAAATTAGAACAAATTAAATCTAATAGAAATAAATATTCTAGTGAAGAAAAATTAAATGCAATCTTATTAAGTAGATTTCATGGAGCTAAAGATAGGGCAATAAAAAATAATATTCCTTTTGACATTACTTTAAATGATATACGATTAATTTGAGAACAACAAAAAGGATTATGTGCTATTTCTAAATTGCCAATGACTTTTGATTTATATCAAGGAAGAACTTTTACTAATATATCTATTGATCAAATTAATCCTCATTTAGGATATACAAAAGAAAATATTCAGTTAGTTTGTATGGCTATAAATCAAATGAAATCGGATATGTCTATAGAAGAATTGTATATGTTTTGCGAAGCCATAATAAAAAATAAACAAGTATTATAATACTTATAAAATCTAATATTTTAAATACGGTTACGTTGAATGAGGCCGTTTAATGTCTTGCATTAATGCTAAAAAATTTAAACACTAAATAAAGTAAAATAAAAGTAATTATATTATGAATAAACTTATTATCTTAGACAATGGACATGGAGATAATACTCCTGGAAAGAGATCCCCAGTATGGCCTAATGGATCTCAATTATTTGAGTATGAATTTAATAGAGATATTGTTAAAAGAATTAAATCAAAGTTAGATAGTTATAATATTGACTCTGTTGTTCTAGTTCCAGAACTGGATGATATTTCTTTAGCTGAGAGATGTAAAAGGGCTAACAAAATATATGATAATAATAAAGAATGTGTGTTATTATCAATACATGCTAATGCAGGAGGAGGAACAGGATGAGAATGTTATACTTCTGTGGGTAACACAAGTGCAGATATGTATGCTTCGATCTTATATACAGAAGCAGAAAAATATTTTCCTGGGTGAAAAATAAGAACAGATTATTCAGATGGAGATCCTGACAAGGAGTCTCAATTTTATATCTTAAAACATACTAAATGCCCAGCTGTTCTTACTGAGAATTTTTTTATGGATACTAAAAAAGACTGTGACTATATACTTTCAGAAGACGGCAGAGAAAATATTGCAAATATGCATGTAAGTGCAATATTAAAATTTAAATAACAAATGAAACCATTTATTTCACAAAATATTTGTGATCCTATAGTTAACTATGGAGACATTATTGTAACAATATCCTCAGAAGATATTCCTGCATCAGGAGGAGATATAATTCCCACAGTTTCAGCTTCTCAGACTATTACCTATGCTTCAGGAAAAACAAGACTGGGTGATCTTCAGATAACTAAAGATCCAGCGGTTTCCGCTCCTTCTCTTGGATCAACTTTAAAGGAACGCACTAAAATTAAGGAATGAAATGTTAATATAGTTGGAGAGGGTGAAAAATCTACAACTAAGAGACTAAATGTTTATCAAGCAGGAAACTATGTCACAGGACTATCCTTAAAAGATGGAAGTTTTTCATATCCAAATATAGGCCCTGGAGATACACAAGCACTTCCAAGTGTTACTGATCCTACTAATGTTTATACATATTCAAGCGGAGCTACAGGAAATACTACTCCAGATTCTCTTTACGGTACTTTATCTGGGAAATCTCCTACATACACTCTTGAAACTGTACAAAATGGGTTTACTGCAGTAGATAGAGACACAGGAACTCTTACTGCAACCTCATATGGAACTACAGTTGGATCCTCTAGACGGAGCGGTATAGTTACTAGATATGTTAAACATACTTGGACTCCAACAGGGACATACAACGGAGCTGGAACTAAATCTGGAAGTATTCAACATCAAGCTAGCTGCTTACAAGGGAGTAACTCTATAGAAAGCTATAGTTATGGCTCATGGAATATCACAATTTCTGCTAATCCAGCAACACTTCCAGCATCTGGAGGAACATCGACAATAACCGCAACTGCAGAGAGAACTAAGACTCCTATATATTCTTCTGGTAGTTTAGGAACTCCAGAAAAAGAAACAGCAACTCCTACTTTAAGTGGAAGTGCTTCTGGATTTTCTTTATCTGGAACAACTGTCACCGCAGAACATAGAGGAACTACCGAAGGAGGCCAAAGAACAATAGAAATTACAGCGTCTTATGGAGGGACTTCAAAGAAAATAACTATTACTCAACTTGAAAATTATGTAGATCATTATGAGTATGGACCTTGATCTATAAATTTATCTGCCCAACCAACTTCATTACCAGCAAGTGGCGGAACTTCAAAAATAGCAACAACATGTACTAGAACTAAAACTCCTATTTATGATTCAGGATCAAGTGGTAATTCTTCCACAGAATCTGCTACTCCTTCTCTTAGTGTTTCTGGAGAGGGGTTCTCAATATCTGGAACAACAGTTACTGCAGAAAATAGAGCCAATATACCAGGAAGTAGAAAAACAGCCACAGTTATCTCCTCATATTCAGGGGTAAGTAAATCAGTTATTATAGAACAAGAAGCTAATACTAGAAGTTATAGTGATATTACGATTCTTAGTGCTAGTACTGATAAAGTTCCTGCTAGTGGAGGAACTGTAGAAAGTGGACATGTATCATTTGAACAAACTGAAAGTTTTTCTTCTGGATATTCTCAGAAATTAACTACTAGTACTAATATAGTATGAGGAGTATTAGTAGTACCTAATCTTGGAACCACAGAAACTTCTGAAAGGCAAGTTGGAGTAATTTCTGTCCAGGTAACCTTAAATGGGAAATCCGCAAGAAAAGAAGATGTCCCTGTAATACAAGAAGCTAACACTAAATCCTATGACACCGAAAAAGGAATAACGATCTTAGATTTTCATTACCCAGAAGCTCCTTATGCTCAGACTACTTTGCACCCCGTGGTAGAAGCCACAATGCCTGTGAAATATACTTCAGGAGCTTCTCAGAATGAAACAATTCCTCTTTCTTATATGTCTTATGGATGATATGCAGGAGATAGTGGAAAGGCTAATTTATCATATGCTTCTGGTAGTATATCATGGCCCTATAACGATACATACAATTGAAGAACATGTCAGGTAAAAGTTACTGTATCTTTTCAAGGTAAAACTGCTGAGGAGCACACAAAAGTTTGACAAGAGGCCGAGATTATACGACTTTATTTTAACAATAATTCTAGAGTACAGATCCAACTAGGGTTTGGTCCTAATGCATCGAATATTGTTGGAAATAATCCTGTTAACTCGAAAAATTCTTTAACATGAACTCTAACTACCTATCAAAAAGAAGGAATATATGATTGAAATAAATTATATATATTTGGACGTATTCAATCAGGAACTGAACCTGTTCAAGTTATTTCAAACAAGAATGGATTAGCTTCTATAATTACCCTGAATACAAACTGAGCTATATTTGGAGGAAACGCATTTCCTATTAAAACATTAATAGGGGAAACTATTGAGATTAATAATGCAGATGGTGGAGGAGGTATTAATTAAGTAAAATAATATTTATGTCAAAAGAAAGAAATGTTTTTGAATTCCCAGACACATTTAAAGTTGATTGCTATATAAAATCACCAAAAAAGTATGATGTGTCAGAAATGATCAAAGTGATTGGAAATAAAATACTGAATTATAATATTGCACATATCATAATTCAGTATAATGATAAATTACTAAATAGATTTTCAACAAAAGATTATGAGTTACAGGCTTTTTTAGACAAAACTATTGTTCCTAATACCTATAACTTAATAATAAAAACTAAATTATTAGAATCTTTAGAGGACATAATTTGTCATGAAATGGTTCATTTCGATCAATATGAGAGAGGTGATTTAAAGCTAAAAAATACTGATAATTCTGGCCCTATATTCATTTGGAAAGGAGAAGAATTTTCGTCAGATAGTAATTACTCTTCCAGACCTTGAGAAGAAGAGGCTAGATCTAAGCAGTATAATATATGAAAACAATTTAAAAATCTATATTATAAGTAATGAAAAAGTTTATAAGATGAATTTGAGAATTTCCTCAGTGTTTACTTGGAGTTATTTTAATATTAGTTTATAAGAAAACTCTAATGAAAAAAATAACTTATAAAGATTCTACTGTGTATATATATGATAAATTTCCTGGAGGAATCTCTTTAGGCCAGTACATACATGTAGATTTTAGTAAACTTAATAAAAATAAAGAATGGGCTAGGGAGAGTTTAAAACAATCTGTTAAACATGAATATGGTCATACTCATGATTCCAAATGGCAAGGTCCTTTGTATTTAATAATAACTGGACTATGTAGCTCAGGATGACTATTAATCAGAAGAATTCATAATAAATTCTGTGAAGAAGGTAAAAAATGAAATTATTACTGGTTCTTTACAGAAAGAAGAGCTGATAAATTTGGAGAAGTAGAGAGATCTGAAGGACATGATTTATATCTATAAGATATGGATGATATATTAAAAGAAACTGCTATAAAGAATTCAAAAATAACTTGAGAAGAGTTTTTAAGTAAATTCTTCGATGAGAAAACAAAAAAGGGAGGCTCATAGAAGCCTCCCTATCTTTTTAGTCATCTTCATAGTAAGTTGCACTTATTATAAATGATACTAAACTTAGTAGTATATAGAATACATTTATTGTGTATAAACTACTTAACGCAAATAATGCCATAAATATTATGCCTAAAGCATACCAAATTTTATATGTCTTCATTATTTATCTTTAAAATATTTATCATAAATATTTTTACCATACCAGCCACATAAGGTCCCGACAGCCCAGCTGATAAAGGCAAGCAGCAAACTGCCATAACTCATAGCCGAGACAATACCAAAACCCGCTAGGGCTAATGCAAGGATAATTGCAGCAATAATTAATTTTGTTTTCCAAGTCATTGTTTTCATATTATTTATATGTTAAGTTACTATAAGTTGTCCCATTTTCAGAAACAATATAATTGTATTGGTTTTTATATAACGGTAATATTTCATCTTTCCCGTAAATAAAAGCATAAGTTTTATCATAAAAAGGATGATCTTTCATTTTATCTTCAAATTCTTTAGGAGAACGATCTTTTGTAACTAAAGTATAAGAGTCTCCTAAACTAAAATTCATTTCTAAACCGTCTTTTGTAATTTTTCTTAATGCAAACATATGTATATTTATTTATAAATTTATTAATTTAGATATTATTCCATATAATAATATCCATAATATCTATCTATTATATCTTTAACTTCCTCGTTATATTTTTTATTTCTATTATTCCAATATGGCGCATGCATATATTGAGGGGACTTACCTTGTTTAATCATATTTTTATTGTATTCATCATATTCTTTTTGAGAATGAAGTGTATTATCTAGTTCTGGGTTATTAATCTTATTTACAAAATCTTCAATCGAATTAGATTCTCACCAAGGTCCTCCCAAATTTCCTGTACCATATAAATTGTTAAGATTTTTAATTCAGGCATCTCATGAATCTTCTTTAGATTTATAATAAGCTTTTTTACCTCCATTAATTAAATGCCCTCAATAATTATTATTAGGATCAACTAATCTCCAACCTGTTTCTTTAATAGAAATAGCGCTTAATGGGTCTTGTAATCTCTTAGCATCATCTTCAGAAAAACCATTTCTAATTAATGCATCATAAGCATCTTTAACTCTGCCTTTTACAATATCGTAATATCGCTCTCCATAATCATTTTGAGATGCTTTATCGTAACTTCTTTTTACAATGTAACGATTTTGTGGTTTGTCCTCAATTTTAAGAGGAGCTCTTCAATTTGAATCCGTAGGTTCATTATTTAAGTAATCTCCTCAAACTCGTCATGGTTCTGAAGTTTTTTCAATAGGTCCAGATGGATTTTGGAATTTAGGTATCTTTAATCCCATTTGTGCATATAATGTAGAATCCTTTTTATTAGGAACCTGTGCAACATCATTTAACATCCTTCGAATACTATCTGTACTGTATCTGTCTAATATATTGAAAGTATTCTCCCCATCATATAATCTATATGACTTAGACTTATCCAAGTCAAAATTATAACTATCTTCTGCAGAGTCAGTGTCTATAACTTTCCCACCTTTATTAAAGATAGTAGTAGAAGTTCTATTATCCTTAGTCTTGTTAATTAATATCTCTTTCTCTATATGCTTCTTCTTTAATGCCTCTATTTCCTCATTTGTAAAAATATGATTTGGATCAGCATTTAATGCATACCTTAATTGCATCAATCTGGAATATATTTCTCTTGGATCATCTAAGTAATCATCTGGAGTTACCTCTTTTTGATCATAAAATGAATTTCCTAATATAGATTTTATTCTCTCTATTTCTTTAACTTGAGGATCAGGTATACTGCTATGAACTCATTCATGAATTGCTGTAGACGGAGAATCAGTTTCTAAATATATTCTTCTCCCATGAGGACTATACATTCCATGTACATTGCTGGGAAGCTTACTAGGGTCTACTGATACAGTAGTTAAATCCATATTATGAATAAGAAAATTATAACCAAACGACCCTGTGAGAGGAAGAGGAACCTTTTGAGTTCTTTGTATATTATTCTTTATTAATTTTCTTCTGCTCTTATATCAATTTTTAACCCACTCTTTTCCTTCAGCTATACCTCCATTTTGGAACTTAAAAACTCCTCCGAACTTGAACGATGAAATTATGTTATTTAATATTCTAGAATAATTCGGATCAGTAGCATAACCACCATTGTGTACTTTAGAGGCAAAATCATTAACCCCTCCAGAGAATGCTTTATAACGACTATTATTTAATAGATCAACTTTATAGTTTGCATAATCTTCAAGAGAATTAAAATCTTTAAAGCTATCATTGAGGTAAATATTATTACCATTAATAACTTCTCTTGTCTTTCTAATAGTTCCTTTACCTTTTATTCCACCAAAATTGTACCTTCCAGATGGCTTGGATCCCCAAGCAGATTCTAGCCCATCTTGTGCTACTAGTGATTTTGCAAAATCTGGATTAATCCCTTTCTTACGAAGAATAGTTTCATATATAGGAATCATAGTACTTATGAAATCATTCTTAGAGTGAAAACTCTCTTTAAAACGAGGAGGATTGTTGACTCTAGTCTCTGTATTTATTTCTTGTATCTCTGACTTGACAGGAGATTCTTTAACTTCTTTAACCCCTTCTTTGTCAACTTTTGTATATTTAGGCTTATATCCAGAAATATCTATAGACGGATGCTTTATACTAAAATCTCTAAACGCTGAATCTCTAATATAAGGTCTATAAGTTAATTCCATAATTGTATTATTTTATTTATTTTGCAAATATAATAATTGTATTTAATAAATACAAATAATAAACTACTTATATAACCATAAAATTATAAATTTACTTCCTTAGTTTATTCTCTAAATCTACAACTCTATATTCTAACCTTTCTACAATGTCATAAAGATAATCTAATCTCTCATCAAATTTTGTTTTTGCTTCTATTAAAAAAGAATCTTCCATATCTTTATTAATACCTCAGCTCTCATCAGAACTCCCTAAGTTGATAGGATCAGTACTGGATAGTGTGTTTTTTAATTGTTTCATGCTAATTTAATTTATGTTATAATATCTCAAAAGTTGTTGTATCTGTATGAGTTTGTTTTCATAACTCTTTCTTTAGTAGTTTATTTTCTGTGAGCAGAGTCTTTACAGTTTTTTCTAATGACCCTATTCTCTCTTCGTGATTTTCAACCCTATCTTTTAGATATAAGGTAGCCTGACACACAGTTGATAGGTCCACCATTCGTAAATCCCTTAATAATCCTGTAACAGGATCTTTAACTTTAGTTAAAGAAGTAGACATTACATTTAAACGTTCTAACTCTCTAAAGTATTTTTTAATAGTATTTACACTCATGTGCATTTTTTCTGCAAGTTCCTCGTAGGTGAATGTACATTTCGCAAACCCATCAGTGTCTTTATAACAAAAAGATTGATACTGATAATAAAATCCTTTTAATTCTGGAGAGAAAATCTCTAAAGATAACAGATCATAACTTAACATTTCATAAGTACGATCATCTTTCTTAATTTTATATATATTACTCTTTCCTTTTTTAAACCGTTTTATTATAATCTCTCCAGCTTTTTCTAAACGCTCCAATGATTTATTTATGGTTGGTTGAGAAGTATTTGCATCTTCTGCCAAGCGAGCCTGACTAACAAAAGTTTCGTTAGTCTCTCAATCCATATACCGTTTTAATTGCCCATAAATAAATCTATCAAGATTCGTAAGTTTACATTTACCACCAAAGTCATGAGGAAATTTTATAAATTGAACCTTGGCCATTATATATATTTCTTTAACTCATTAACAATATCTTCAATATCTCTTTTAGAAGCTCTCCCAGAATTAACTCCAGACCACTCATATAGTAAATTAAACCACTCTGGTTCAAAACTATCATCTTCTGCCAGTTTTATTAGATCATCTACTGGTACTTCTAATTCTTTTTCATTTATGTCTAGTATAAACTCATTGTAATGATTAGTTATTTTAACTACATTACCTTTACCTCTCTGTTTAATTAAGTCCTTAATTTGTATTAATTCACTTTCCATATTAACAATGTTTTTAACTTTTTGTAAAGTTATAAAAAATTTTTAGAAGTACCAAATATTCTTCACTATTAATAATAATCTATAATTACCATCAAAAATGATATAACTTTACTATCAAAAATGATATAAAGGATATCAAAAATGATATAACTTTTCGTCAAAAATGATATACTATCTATATAAACTATATAACAAAAAACCTTGCGGTTTTTATATCTAGATAAAGGAACTAATTCTTAGCCCCCCCCCTATAAGCAAAAAGGAACCTAATTCATAGGCTCCTAAAAGTTGTCAAGATTATTGTAAATTTTTGTGACTAAATCTTTGAATTGATCCACGGTTAAATTATTCTTCATCATGTTTACTATAAATGTACATATACATACATTTCCTTTTACGTATCCGTTATTTGAATCAATGCGATCTATGGTCGGATAGGTCAACTTATCTCTAAAATTATTTTGAAAACCTATACCACTATAAATGCATTTATAATTTTGTTTTATTAATAAATCTTTAATATATTTAATATCTAAGTTATATTCATAACCTTGACTTTGTGCGTTATTTTTACTTCTATTATATAATCTTTCTTCTAGTGGAAGAAGGTCTCTTAAATGTTTTTTGTGACATTCCTTACATACTGTTTTTGTACTTCCAAATTTGTCTGGATTAGTTTCACCACAATATATACACTTAGTTTCGTAGCAGGGTTTGTAATAAATTTTATATCCTTTATTATCTTTTTCTAAATGAGCTTCAGATTCTATTGTCTTTTTAATATTTGTATAATTCTTTAATAACTTATCTCTATTATATCCAAGATTCTCTAGTTTCTTGTCTTTAATGCTATTAAAGGTAACAACTTCTCCCCACTCTTTAATTTGATCTAATAAATCAATTAGATATTCTTTAAGATTAATATCCAAATCTTTATTTCAAAGAAAATCTGGACAATCTAACACTTTATTTATCTTTATATGTTTGGCATAACCGTTAGTTGTACAATCTTTAATCATTTTCATTCTCTCTAATTCTTTAATTCCTATTTTAAAGAATTCATTTTTAGCAACATCATTTAAATTACTAAATATAAAATCTGCATAACCATCTTTTTCAAATGCAGATAAAATCATTAAAATTAATTTTTGTCTTGTTTTCATATTTTATGAGTTTATTTATACTACAAAGATAATGAAAAGTTTTCGATTTTCCAAACAATAAGTAGGGTGTATAATGCGTAAATATGGTTACATAGTAAAAATCCCCCCTGGAGGTACGAAATGGAAAATGAAATATTCTAAGACAAAAATTCCTATGAAAAATTGAATTAAATTTACCAAAGCATATAACCCTTTCGTAACGTTAACACTGCTTACTATGAAACGATTCATCAATGTTGCAACTGTTATTGCGTCTATGACAGCAACTGGTTTGCTGTTCTATTCGGTTTCTCATCACGAAGCATTTCCGTTTGCAGCTATCCTGCTGCTGATTGCTGGAGCATTGACAGTTATCCCTACCAAGTAGGGATAACTTTACTTTTCAGTAATCAAAGCTAACATTAAGTTATTACAACACTTAACATATTAGCTCTTATGTCTCGATTTATTTCAATGCCCGAAATGGGCATTATTATTGACGGTATCTACCGTAACTATAGCAAGGCTAAGATTGACCAGAAAAATGTCAATAAACTTGCTGCAGATTGTAACACATCTGTCAACGTTCTTATAAAAGTTCGTAATATTCTTGCTGCAAGACAGCTGCTTATTATAGAAGGGGAACGGGCAACACAGAAGTGTTACTGGAATACTGCCAAATGCAAACCTAACCCTGTAATGCTGACTGAAGTTTATCGTGTTTACACGAAAGACGCAAAGAGCAGAGTTAAGGTTGAAAAGAGGGAGCGTCGTCTCCCTTCATTAGAGTCAGCATTACAGACTCTCGTCAAACTCGGATGGACGGGAGTAATTTACAAGGAATCTACTGCAGGGTTTATGAAAACTCATCAGGAGATTAATTTATCCGAGGTAGAGGTGGGAGAGTAATCTCTCACCTCTTTTTAATCGTCAATCTTTAACCTCACATATTATGAACACTATCATTGGTATCATTGCAATCGTTGTTGTTATCGGGATTGGTGGATGCATTCGTCGTGCCATTCAGAATAACATCTTCAATAAATAAAGCTTCAACCTCTTTATTTAACTTTAAAATCTCTGCTCTATGAAACTTTCTAAAATTAACTTTAACGAAGTACAAATTCCCAGCAGAATTCAACCTATTGATGTTGTTTCCTGCGATGTTAAAACATTCAAAGAACTGCGTGAAGATATACTCGGTTCTTGGAAACGTCGCTATTTACGTCATCATTCCGAAGGAACTGTCGTTACCATTCTGGACTATGACAAAGTATACGAAGAGGAACATCACGGTTTCACTTTAACTTTGATAAGGAAGAACTTGGTTTAGATATTGAAAAAGATCAGTACTTCACTTCAGGTAGAGAGTAATTCTCTCTACTTATGAAGTGTATGTATAACCAAAGCTAACTAACAAATTACCAAAGCTTCCAACAAATACTTAGGGAGAACACAAACAAAGCTCCCAACACATACTTACCACGGCAATAAATGTCGTGATGCTATGAACGTAATAAATAAATTTAAACTTTTTACTAATATGAAACTTAATCAAATTGCTGCGGGCGAAATGCCCATCGTCCCTGTACGAAATGGCCTTACCGTTAAGGAAGGTGGCCTCGAAGCCCTGAAAGGCAAAGGCCTCGGTCTTGTAACGTTCGGTATGAACGTTGGCGATACTTTCGAGTTCCCTGACACTCCTGAAGACGTAAAAACCGTTGAACGACAGGTACGACCCAATTCAACTGCCGTTGAAATGCTGGTCCTCGGCCTGAAGAACGGAAAGCCTGCGTATCTGTCGGTAGCAAATCTTCGACGCCGTAACCACAAGGCACAGCCCGTTCATCCCGTTGCTGAAGCCCTCAACGGAGCCCAAGACGACATGGTTCGAGTCGAAATGTGCCTCGGAAGAACTATCACCGCTAACGAAGAGGTGACATTCGATGAAGCTATCTTCGAAGACGGTACCCGTACTGACGGCACTCGCCCCCGTACCGTGGCTAAACTTATCTTCATGAAGTAATGCCACGAAATAATCTATTGACTGTTAAAGGGGCGTGAAAACGTCCCTTTAACATTCTCTCTACTAACTGTGGAGAGTACGTAGTAGTAAACTGAAGAATTTGATATCAAAATCCTGAAAGTTTCTTCGTACTACACCAAAATAAAAAAGGAGAATATTTCATTCACCGTTGTATCCACTTAGATGGAAAAATCAACCAATAAAAGCGAAAAATTCGCTGGCACTCTTACTTGTGCAATCCTTGCTTGCTTACTTACTGGAGGAATAGCAGCTACTTTAGGATTCTCCCTCCCAATAACTATTGTTATTACCGCAGCATTCGTATTCACTGTGGCTTATATCGATAACTAAATTATGTTTGTGGAAAATTAATACCTTCCACAGGCCCTAATCACTGCTGTGAAACAGTGAAAACTCTAATTTTACCAAATTAGAAACTAATTGTTTCATAGTCAATCAGCCCGTAGAACCTTGAACAGTTCTACGGGTACTAAATTTGTAGTAAATAATTCTTAAATTACTTAAAGTAAATTGAAAATTAATAGACGTAACTTATTGATTATCAATCTTTAAGCTATTCTCTACTCTTTTATAATTTAAGAATTTCGACAACAGTTTTTCACATGCTATAATCAATAAATTTCTCATAATCAGCAAGTTACTCTTTAACTAATAAATTTATTAATTTATAATTTAAGGTTTAGACAAGCGTTTTAATAGATTTTATTGATTTGAATTGACATATAAATCACATTTATAGCTTTTAAGCTATCATAAGTATAAAAAATACACGTAAAACTGACATACAGTTAAACTCTATTGCGTAGCAGTAGCCATAAGTAATCTACCACAGAGTAGGATCACTTGGTTTAGAATCTTTTAAATGAAAGCGCGTAAGTAGTTTCTAAGAAGCTCATAGCACCAAGTATGGTTGTGTATTTTTTCTTTTAACTCGAAGAGAGACCTGATGATTACCAGAAATTAATGTCTGGATTCACTATGATTAGCATATCTAATGTAAGTGGGCTTAACCGAGTATAAATAAGAGCCGAAATAGAAACCATACCTCTAGAATAAAAGAGTTAAGTATTTATTTTATTAAACGCAGAGCTATTGAAGTAATATGTTGAAGATAGGTGGAAATTCCTCAATGCGTGCTCGCGCCTGTTGGAGTTTACGAAGTAATGGCAAATACAAAATTTCCATAATATCAAAATCCTGATATGACGATATTAGGTCGTGGTTAATCTTACACGTAATAATTGTTTCTGAAAAATGAAGATTGGTAGTCTAGGCCTGGAATCTAGACTTGAGTGAGAGGTTCCCATTGTAAAACCTGCAGACTGACAAATTCTGGAAAAGTGGAGGTAGCTATACCTATCTCGACGGAGATAAAAATAGCACTTTTTTTGACTTTTAATTTTTTTTTATAATAATTATCATATATTTTATGAGTCATTGGTCAAAAATATGTCTAACAGGAGCTTTGGTTTTCCTATTTCTATGTTTACCAGCTTCTTGTTTTGGCAATTTAATATTTATTCCATTCACTATTTGTGCGGGATTTTTAACGACTTTTTTAATAATGGTAATCTGGGATGCCTCAGAGGATATATAATAAAGATAAGCCGAGATGGCGAAATTAGGTAGACGCAAGGGACTTTGAGGGTAGACATAAGTAACTTTTACTAAGAAACAGTTACGAAAATCTACTAGATCTATCAATAGTAATATTGATGAAGGATTGAGCACTCAGAAGGAAACTTCTGATGTGAATGTGGGCTAATTCGGTGAAGGTATGGAGTTAACCGCCCATAATAACGCCGAGCTAAGTAAATAGAAGGAGTTTTCGTTTTTGTTCGTAATTCTTAATATGTCGTCCAACGGAGTGGACATGTTATCACTGACGCGGCATCTTCTATTTTAAATGTGTAGAGACTATACACCCACCTCCTAAGTCGAAAGATATGGAGAAGACATAGTCCAATCTGATTAAGTTCAGATGAAAATCCCCTGATCAGTAATGGTCGTGCGGGTTCGACTCCCGCTCTCGGTACAAATTATTAATAGTACAAACAAGTTTAACAATATCTAAAATTGTATAGCTATGGAAATTAACATTATTTCTAAGAAAACGATGAGGAACAAGGATTTTTCTGCTCTTAAGGAGAAGAAACGAGGATATAAGCGCTTTAAAGCTCCTCTCAATGTAGCTGAGCACCGTTTTGAGAGTCTTTTTCGAACTCCACGTGGTTGGTTTCTCACCTATCATAAAATTGTCAAAAAAGAGGATGGTGAAGTTAAAAAGGAGAAAGCGGTTGGAGAAGTTTCTGTAACCACAGCAGAAAGGTGGTTACGAGAGTGCAACATAAGATACAGTATGGGTTGGTAAATGAACAAGAAATTCGATTGCTTTGCAAGGTTGAAAACCCGTTGTTTTTTTTTTTGTTTGGGATTGCAGATTTAAATAAAAGTTTTTAAATTTGCAATTCCTAATTATAGGTGTGGCACAGTTGGTAGCGCGCTTGCTTTGGGAGCAAGAGGTCGCAGGTTCGAGTCCTGTCACCTATACTAACATCAATTGTCAATAAACAATGTAAAAGAAAGAATTTTATCGTGTAAATTATCTTTTTTATAATGAAGATAATCTTCCTGTTAGAAGTTCTGCATTTGTATATGCTCAGTCAAAGGAAGAAGCAATACAGAAAGTTAAACAAAGACACATAAGTACAATAGAAGTTATTTTTTGTGATCACTATATAACACATTCATGTAACTTAGTTGGTTAGAGGTTCAAGTTCTTAATCTAAAGGATATGTAGTCTGGGTGTCTTTTTTACTATTAACTAATTTTAGCAAATTAAATATAATATTTAACTGGTAAGCTTGGAAGTAGCTATCCTTAATAAGTAGATGAGTAGCAGCACGTGGTGAGGTATAAAGTTATACAGTTTACTCCTCATGTAAAAACTGTAGGTATGCTTAAATAATGGCGAAAGACTAGACTCTAAGTCAGAAATCTGAAATATAAGAGTAAGAAGCTAGTGAAGTCTAGTGAAGTCAAGTTAAGAACCTGAAAAGCCGCGGCTGGATTTCCTACAATGAAGATAAGTTAATAACTTACGGTGCTATAAGTAGCAATATTTATAGTACTTCTTTTGGTGTAACAACATGGTTAAATACTATATTTATGGTAAAATATATATAAATAGATAGGTTATCATAATCCTATCTATCTTTATTGGGCCCTTAACTCAGTTGGTTAGAGTAACTGATAAAATACTGCATCTTGCTGTGGCGCAATTGGTTAGCGCAGGATGCTTATACCATCAAGGTTGTAGGTTCAAGTCCTACCAGCAAGACTATGAAACAGGAAATATCAGAATACTACAAAGAAAAAGGCTATGATGTGGTTTATATTAACACAAATAAGGAGCCAAGAAGAGTTGCAACACTTCGCAAGAAGAATGGAGAAATGACGAGTATGAGCTACGCAAAGTATTTATATACAAGTTATCATAAAACAGATGTAGATAGTACTTGCCATGTAGATCATATTAACGGAGATAAGATGGATGACAGAGTAGAGAATCTCCAAGTAATATCTGGAACATATAATAGACAAAAAGATCACAAGCATAAAGAAATGATTATGCTTACTTGTCCAGTATGTGGAAAAGAATTTTTATTTGAGAAACGAAATCTGTCAAGTCATCCTAATCCATGTTGCAGCAGAAGATGTGGGGGTATAAAATCTCACTGGAATTAATAGTATTTATCAGTAGGTCACAGGTTCAAGCCCTGTAGGGCCCACTAGAAAGGCATCTAGCACAGAGAGGTGTACACAATTTGACCGATTAACGTCCTCTGGTCACTGATGTTAGATATGTCTTTCTATCCCAATAGCTGAAGAATCAATTAGCACCTGACATGGAGTACGTAGGAAGTCGTTGTCCTACTTGGGATATTTTAATAGGACTAATAGCTCAATAGGTCAGAGCATCTGACTGTTAATCAGAAGGTTCTAGGTTCAAGTCCTAGCTAGTCCGCTAAAAAACAATTAATACAATGAAATCTATGTTGAACTGTCAAGAAAATCTTTTTACTATTACAGAGCCAAGGTCTGATTTTAAAACCTTAGAAGCTAATCGTTTAATTCGATGGGATAAAGTTAAGTCTTTAATGTCAGCAATTTGTAGAGGAGAATGGGTTCCTCCTATTGTAGTTACAAAAGAAGGTTACATAGTGGATGGTCAACATAGGTATTCTGCATTTTGTCATCTGTGCAAAGATTATTCGTTCAATGGGCATCTAAGTGTTCTTGAAATTACAACCAAAGAAGATCCTGTACAACTTGCTATTCGACTTAATTCTACCAGCAAAAAATGGGTTGCTGAAGATTATTTCCGCGCTTATGTTATACTACAGAAGCCCGCATATCTACGGCTGAAAGAATTTATGAAAACTTATGGTAACAAAATGAAAGGAGTCCAAGCGAGTCTTCAGATTATTAAAGGTACTTATGGGAGTAAAGTGTTTCAAGAAGGATCCCTTCAACTTTCCATGTCCGAAATTAATAAAGCAATGGAAAGAATGTTTTATCTCAATCAAGTATACCGTGCTGTAAAAAATGATAGACGTGTCTTTAAGAGAGATGTTATCATAGCTTTTTATAACATATACCCTGAGGTAAAGCATTGGAATCTTTTTCTTAATAACTTGAAAAATAGTTTTGTTGCTCCAAACAACGAGAAGAGTACAGATTGGACAGCAGCATATCGTTCATGTTATTGATTTTGCTGATTTAAACTTATAGAATACCTAACAGAAGGTATTATTTATTGTAAATTCATATATTTACGTTAATAAAGAATTGTCTTTATGCCTACTACGTGTTTCGAGCGTGTGATTGAATAGAAAGTTATCTTCTATTATGAACGTAGGTCGGTGAGGGTCACTATCTCAGCCCCGCCAAAACTAGTTTTATAATATGAAAAGAATTAATTTCAGAACTGCTAAGTTAGCTAGGGAGAAAGGATATGATGAAGACTGTGATTCTGTTTATGATATTTATGGAAATATCATAGATATAGACAACTATAGTTTAGGTATTATTCCTGAATATTGTTGTCAAGCTCCTTTACGTCGGAAGTGCAAAAGCGGCACATTAGGATCATATTAGGGATAAGGGTACTGAAATGTACAACAGACTGAGGATGAGAAAACTCACTACTGCATAAAAACAGTGAAATTCTGTAACTAATGTGAAAGTAGGTTAAATTAATTTTATGAGCTTTTAGAAATTACCTTATATTTAGGAGAGATGCGGAAGATAATCCAAAAGCAAGAATGGGAGAATTATACACGATACATCATACTTAATAAGTATGGATCTATTATAGTAGACTTATTCAAAGAACCTCAACAATGGTGAGACAATAGTACACAATTAGGTTCTGTCTGGATTTGGGGACTATATGTAGTTCCTAAGTATCGTAGAAAAGGCTATGCAAAAGAGTTTTTAAGAGAAGCTGAGCAACTTGTGTTTAATAAAGGACATAAAGCTATATTTATGGCATATCATAAAAATTCTACTCCTAAATGGACTTTAGACTTTTACATTCGTGAAGGATATAAAGTTGTTGAAAAAGATAAAGGTGGATTTATGTTATATAAATCTATACAAGAAGACTTTCAGGCTTAAGTAAAAGACCAAGTGAATCTTAATAAGTGATGATTATTACAAAGCAGCTCAGCCAAAGTATTAAATGAGTAACGATACTGCCAGGTGAGTTAGGTGAAATTCCTACAACAGATGATGCTATTAATTGTAGTAACCTAACCTGGATTATTAAGTACTTGCCCAAATCGAGAGTCATATTTTCAGTTCCTCAATGACTTGGTAAGAGAGGAGATTTTTAATGGTAAATTAGACATGACCGTGTAAACGGATGCAATCGGTTCAGTCAACTCCGTTATTTACCATTGCTCCGCTATGCTTTCTCGCATAGTTTAGACTATAGGAGTTTGATCGCTCCTATAGTCACCGTTTGCTTCAGAGGCTTAAGTTATACTAAGTAAATCTTGCCTGAATCTAATAAGCTGGAGTACGAACCTATTCAATGACTTAGTAAAGAGAATAGGATTTTTTATATTATATATGGAAGAAATTAAAGAATATCAAATATTAGGAGTAGGACTTTTAGTAATAGCCCTACTTGCAGGAATAGTCCTAATTCTTATGTAGAAAAAAAAATTAATAGACCATGTGCGATTATATAAGTGATCATAGTATAATCCATACTTCTCCAGATGTTAAACTGGACTAATTCCTTGAGTAATTAGATACAACTCTAGGGCGTCAACAATGCGCATTTTTTAGACACAATTGAGGATATATTCAAATAGGCCCGATCCTCCTACAAGCAAGTATCATGGTCTTTTAATTATGTCTCCGTAGTTCAAGGGATAGAACCTCTGACTTCTAATCAGACAATCCTAGTTCGAATCTAGGCGGGGATACTATTTTTAGCAAAAATATGATTTATGGAAATTCACGTTTATTAAAGCTGTTTGCGAGACACCTGTTATTGGAGGGTTTCAAAAAGAGCTTAGTCTTATCAAGAATGAGTCTATAAAAATAGTCAACAATATAAATAAGTATCATCCTAGGAATCTTGTAACCAATCAAGTTCAGGATGCTATAGATAATTTTAACACTATAATCAAAATAGTAGAAAAGACCTCAACAACAAATTTAGTTCATAATATTAACACCATTAAAAATCTATGTATTAGAAACATAGAGTATATTAAAGAATCGAAATTGCTAGTTGTATTAGCATAAACTTTATATAAAGCCCAGGTGCGCTAATTGGCAAAGCGAGTAGACTTAGGATCTGCTGAGTGTGAGTTCGAATCTCACCCTGGGTACCACAGTTATATGATACGCAACTAGGATTATAACAGCTTATGGACGGATGCGTCGTGGTGATAAGCAGGTGATGGTGAAGAAGACTACTGTAGGAAATGACAGAGTAGACTGAAAAGTTCCATCAAAATATCTACCTCAAGCGTAAGTTGCTAAAATGATATTAATTTTTAAATTTTAAAAAACTTTTAGTATGCCTCTAAAAGTTACTTATAGATCTTTAGAATATAAATCATCCCCAAGAGTTACTATAGGAACTCTTGTATATCACGAAGATTCTCCAGACACAATTATTATGTGTACATATGTGTTAGGAAATTATATTAAAGGAATAATTGTATATTGCTCTAATTCCTCTCGTATAGGATATACTGTAGAGTATAACACTAGTCGATTAGTTAAAGCAAATTGTAGAATTACCTTAGAACAATTTTAAATTATGTTTGAACTTTATTTGATAACCCGACTTGATGGAATTAGTAACCTACTACGTATAATTACTGTAGGATCAGTATTTGTGGCAGTAGGCTTACTTATATCTAGTATTATACTATATGCTGATGCAAATTCTGATAAAGAGAGATCCAAAAGTACTATTCCAAGAGGTTGGGGAATAAGACTACTTATTCTTGCATTAGTAATAGGAACAATAAAAGCTTTTATTCCTACTACAAAAGAAGCCTTAATAATCTATGGAGTTGGGGGAACAATTGAATACCTTCAGGAGAATCCTACATCAAAAGAATTACCAGATAAAGTAATCAAGTGTATAGATAAATTACTAAATGAATATCTAATAGAAGAACCTGAGAGCCAGAATACTAAAGATTCTTAAAGGCTTCTTAGATGTTTTAGCCTGATAACTTAGGATCCTGCCAGTGATTAAGGAAACAGGGATGCCTTGGCAGAGGCTGTCAATAAGCTAGGACATTCTAGCTGAGACGAAGGTAAAAATAGTGCTCATAGATAGAGCCTTACCTCTTGTTATCTTTTGCTATTATCTTAAAGAATTATATTATGATTGGAGGTATGCTTATTATATTAATATGGGCAATCTTTTTTGCGTATATCCTAGTAATGAATGAGACAGAACATAAAGGGTTTAAAGGTTTAGTGATTTTAATTATATTAATAGTACAGTATGGAATCGCTGTGCTCTTTATTGTTACCTCTCAATATGTAACTACCAAAGTAATAGAAAATTATCAACAAAATAAATATGTTCCTGAGTATACAATTCGAGGAAGTGATACTATAAAAGTTGTCTATACTTTCAGAAAAAGCTAAATAACCCTGTTAATTAAAAGTATTATGAAAATTTACCAAAAAGCAAAGTTTGTACAAAACAAGAATGTAGTTGCTTGCATCCTGAAGGCTACTGTGCGTATCGATACAGCCCATGGCTATCATGAAGATTTCGTGACTGTAACTCGTGGTATTGCAAAATGTGCTCCTCAGGACGAATTTGATTTACGAAAGGGTATGATGATTGCAGAGTCTCGGGCAACTCTCAAACTTCTCAAAAGAGCAGTAACTCTTCACAAGAAGGAGCTTAAGGAAGCATATCATAATGTAAGTCTTATTGAAAAAAACCTCGAAAAACTAAAAACTATGAGTATTATTGAATCAGTACACTATGATTCCTTAGTATAGAATTGGTTGCTCACTTAATTTAACAATTAGAGTTCTAGATTGGCATTTTAGTAAAAGCCAATTAAATTTTAAAATCTGAATTTTTGATTGATCTATAGTATAATGGCAGTACATAAGATTTTGGTTCTTAGAGTTCCTGTTCGAGTCAGGATGGATCAACAACTTTATTATTTTATGATTAATAAGTTAAATTTATGATTGCTGGTATTTTTTTATTGGTTTTATGGTGTTCAATATTATTAACTCTTATATTTATTATCCCCAATGAAAGTTTAAGTCCACAGGAAAAGTGTGTAGTTTGGATTGTTTTATTCTTAATATCTTTAATAAATATTTCTGGCGCCACACTAGCTATTATTGATTCTAGCAAGGTGATCACTTCCACCATTAATAAATATGAAAAAGGATATTATTCCCCTATATATACTATACAGGGAACTGACACTCTTGATATAAAGTATGTGTTAAAAGAAAGAAAAGATATGAGTAATGTTAGTAAGAATCCTCAAGAGCCTATGGAAGAAATTTCACAACAATTAGTAGATGAATTTCTAAACGATAATGCTATTGAAGCATTATACTCTGAGGAAAATTTTCTTTGCGAAGTTTCGGACGAAAATGAGATTTCTTAGATTAAATCCACTAGTAGATCAAATCATCTTTTCAAATTGTTATAATCAAATAAGTAATACAAATGGCACATCTCAAAATGAGGGCTATTACAATGCCCTTTAAGGAAATTATGTTAGATGAAGAAGGTAATATTCTTCGAGATAAGAAGACAGGAGAAATCTTGTATAAGGTTATTTATCGTAAAGTAAGACATAATGCATCATACTTTCCTCGTGAGAGTTACTATGAAGCAGAGAAGCCTACCTGCTAGATCAAAGGTGTAGTCTCTATAGTAAAACGCTATAGTTTTCTCGTTAATAAGAAGGAAAAACCTTTCTTGAGAGAAGGGGCCCATACTAGAACTATGAAGCCCTCAAAAGACGATAAACATTGCCCATATGCCCTTGATTGGGTATATGGGCTCTTTTTTTAATTAGGGTTGGAGGTTGGCTTAGAAGTAGCAATCCTTTAAAGAGTAACAAGTAGAAGTTAAACTGTAATGCGCGATTACAGCGTAGACAAGAAACTATGTAACCAACTATACTGGAGTCATAGATTTTATACTACAGGGAGTATGAAACTGAAAATTTGAGAAAGTCTTACCATAGATTGAAATATCGAGGGTTCCATAAGGCTTAATCTATATGGCAGGGATGTAGTACAGTTATTAATAAGTTGCAATAGTACGAGAGGAGCCTGCAATTAAGAGGTCGGTATTACGTGATAATACTGCTAACGAGTAGGAGAACGAAAGAAAGCAAGGAGGTCGCAAGGTATACAACTCCTGTCTCAATGTTAATAACAGCCCTTTGAGTTTTTGGTGTAACAACACACAATCTTAATTATTATGAAAGGAATTTCAAGAGAAGCGCATAAAATACTACTTAAGCGTTGCCAAAGTGGTAAACATAAACTGCGTGAAAACAAATTTGGTGTTGTATGGTGTGTACATTGTGGACTACTATCCACATCTGTTGGAAACGTTTCAATGCTAAAAGAAGAAGACAAAGTAGAAGTAATAAAGACTGAAAACTAAATTTTGTTTCTGCACAAATAAGTCAGTAACAATTGATACACAAAAAATGACTGAGAATAATGAAGATAGATAACTTTGACCTTATAAGGAGTATCTTAAAGTTTGAGTCTAATGATGACTTTTACTTTTTTACAGATCATACAACGCTCAAAGGATAACCCTGATATAGGAGCTAATAATAGACTAGTAAAGTCTTATTATATTTGTTCCTTAGATTACTTTGATAAGAAAAAGTTCGATATTATAACGTTATGCTATCATTTTCATGCGCGTGCTTATATTCACCTCACTAAGAGGAGTTATAAGGATGTAGCATTGTTAACATTACAAAACTTGGCAGAACGTATTCGTTATGATCAGATGAGTGATGTTTATCGATGCTATGATACTGCCTGTGGTACAAGCTGTTCTAAACAAAACAAAACTTGGTTAGTAGATATAGATGAAAAACTTGACAATCGTGCCTTAAATAATATCCTTCTTTTTATTGAACGAGAATGTCAACCTATTGGTCCAAAGTTTAAGGCTTTGATTCCTACAAAAAGTGGCTTTCATTTAATCACAACTCCTTTTGATGTGCTAGCTTTTTCAAAGCAATATCCAAATATCAGTATTCATAAGAATAATCCAACATTGTTATATTACTCTGAATAAAAAAAATAGTTTTATGTTAAAAAGATATCAAAGTTTTTTGCAGAAGATGGAATTACTAGCACTTCTGCGAATCACCTATGTAACGTAGCCAGAGAGTATGTTGCAAGTGCAAAAGCTGAAATTTCAAGGCTTCGATTTGTAAGAACTAGTGTAAGTTCATTAGGTGCTGATGTTCACCCTGTTATACTTAACGATGCAGTTGGTAATGTAATTGTAATCAGTAAAAATCTTGATAAGATTGCAAGAGTTAATGCTTTTGTTGCATATATGCAGGAAGCTATTAAGGCTAAAAGTGCTGCCTTTGCAGAAGTTGAGAGCATGATACTTTGTACTTATTGTGAGGAGAACAATGTTGAATTACCTGAAAGTCCTAAACGCGATGATAAGAAATCTTTTGAGGACTTCTTCTCCGAGTTAGACATTAAGTCAAAATCTCACTATTATGCACTTGAGGCAAAAGCTGCAATTATAGGAAAAACAATTCATCCTGGCGGAGCATTTCACGAAGCCCGAGCAAAACTATTTGAGGCATACGATTCTCCTGCATATATTGAAGGAGACAAGGTATATTATCGTGAGGTCAATGTGTCACAAGATGATGTTGAGGGACTTTATTTTGAGCTTCAAAGAGAGCATCGCTCAGTTGAGGCAGAACTTAATTCCATTAAAAACTCGATTGAACTAAAAGTAAAAGAGTATAACGCAGCGGTTGATACTAAATATTCTGAAATGTGTAGTAAATATGCTGCTCAAATGGAGTTACTCACCAGTAGGTTTACTAATTGGAAAAATGCAGAACTTAAACGCATAAACAGACTTAAGATTTCTATTCCTAATTCATTGAAGGAAACCTATGATTTTTTAAGTAGTCTTTAGGATAGGTAGATGTAGCTGTACTGTATGTTTATCAGAGCACTATATCTTTTATATAAGATTAAGATCCATTTTTACATATTATAACAACATAATTTATTACTATTAAAAGCAGTTGACAAAAATTGGGGAGCTCTCAAAATTACAATAAATCTGACTTTGCCCTGGCCATTGCTGAGAGCTCCGTCCTTGTCGTCGCCATTGTTATAGCCTTATTTGGATCTTATTCTTATAACTATTTTAGACTCCTAGGACATGAGTATAAACTGTCCTATTTTTACAAATTTTTTTTTAACTTATGGCACAATTACATAAAGTTGGGGATATAGTTTTAATAAAGAATAAATATGATCCAGGATGTGATGGTTCTAATTACATGTACTATTTTTCGGAGGATATGCTTGCAGAGTATGGCGGAATAATTTGTACTATTAGTAGGGTTGAATATCATTATAATCTTGCGAATCCTAATAAAATCCCTGATGATGGTTATCTTTATTTTCTAGAAGAGGATAATGAGGAGTGGTCATGGGCCTCTAGTATGTTTGAACCTGAATTCTAATATGAAACTTACTTCATATGACATTTGTACTAGGTTAGGGTGTCTATCACGTCTACTAACCCTAACTTGTTGGGTGATTATTATATTAGTTATTAATCTAATATTTTGGCTCATAAAATGCTAAAGAAACTGAGTCTTATATTTATAAGAATTTCACCATTCTTATTAGCATGTAGTATATTTATCAAAGTTATTTTGTTTTATACCTGTATATCATCAGTAATCACTGAGCTAATAAATATTATCACTGAAGCTTGTATAATTGTTGGACTTATTATACTATCTTTAACATTTAAGTTCTGCATATATCACAGAATTTTGTTATACTGTATTCTGGTATGCTATATTATCTATAGTATAATGGTATTACTTACATCAGGGTTGTTCATAATGTCTTTATTTACCTTTTTGACAATAATAATGCTGCTCGCAATGATATTATCTATATATGTTTACCTTAATAATAAATAAACGCTTAATATGAAATGTAAAATTGAAATAGAATGTCCTGAAGGATATACTCCAAAGTATGATCCTGAAACACAAAAAGTAACTTTTTATAAGGAAATAAGACTTAAAGATGTTAAGACATTTGAAGATGTTCTTGATGTTATGAACATGTCTAAATCCTCTATACAAGCTATAGAAGAAAAAATTCCATCTTTTTCCCTTATAAACAAATATAAGTGTGATCTAATCTTATCAGCACTTCATTCAGTTGAAAATTATATTATTCCTAATGACTTAACAGTAGGAAATGTGTATTATCCTATTCCAAGATTCTATAAGAGAGGTCAAGAGCTAAAACATAAAGATAATATTATAGGAATGTTCCGTCACAAGAGAACAATTTACGTTCTTGTTGGTGGCAGCGCTTTTAGTGGTTCTAATACTGGGCTTGGCTGTTTCTATTCTGGTAGCGGGGTTGGCTACGTCTGGCCTACTGTTGGGTTCCTTCCTTGTGCCACTCGTGAAATAGCAGAACATTTTTCTAGATATTTTGGGAGATTTATGTTTGACGCTTTATACGCTGATAGAGTATCATATACCTTTCTTAATGAATAAATAATTTATAAGAATTCCTTGCAATTGTTTACTTTTTAGTTTATGTCTCCTGTACTTTCAGTTTTCGAAAATGGGGTTGTCTCTTATTCTTTTAACTTAAGTGAGAATCAGCGTGAATATATTATGTCTTTTGTAGATTATACTGTAGAGCAATATAATGCTATTAGTGAAATCACAGGGTTAGATACAGATTATCTTTCCAAAGGTAATGTAGACTACTGGATTGAATATTAATATAATTAACTTGTAATTTTAGTTTTTTATTTTTATATTTGCAGTCTATTCTTATACGAAGTAAAGTAATTTTATGAAAAAGAAGTTTTATGTTTTGATTTTCGATCCAAATGGTAAAGATTTTATACCCTATGATATACTACCATATTTCAGAGACACTTATAACAGGTGTAAAAAGAGTATAAAACCTAAAAACTATGAGTCATTAAGAGATTTCATTTTAGCACAGTCTCTTTATCAGTTCTGGAGTAGATGTGAATATGAAATAATTCTACAGTCTTGGCCTAATGCAGATAAATCTAAAAAAATTGATGTGCATGACCAAATAAAAATGAATATAGATGTTGTTTCTTCTATTCTGTGGAAAGAATTCAATAACGACCCTAAGTAAATTCTGATGTTAATTAGAATAAAACGGTGTAATAACTCTTAACATATAAATTGATCATTTGTATGGAGTTTCTGTGGCAATAAAAATCAGACGTGTAAACTACGATAGTGTTTATTGGCTCCTTAGTTTATTTAGTAAAATATGGGCTTTGTAACCCCAAGAGGACGGGGCAGAACCGTCAGGAGCCTCAATTTTGATAAATATTTTTCACTCCTTAGCTTAGTTGGTAAAGCCATGCACTTTTAATGCATAGAGGCCCAGTTCGATCCTGGGAGGAGTGACTTAATATCGGAATCATGGGTTTGAGTTCCGATGAGCCAACTTAGTGCTGAAATTTATAAATTTATATTTTAGTACTTTCATAATTTTCTATAAATAGACCTATATAGAAAAGTACTGTAATCTGTTAAGACCTTAAGAATCAGACGTTAAAGAAAAAAGGTATCGAGGCTGAAGAGCCTTGCGATGGTCTAAGTGCCAAGGAGAGGTAGTCCTGTTGTCTTGGGTTAAAGATAGCATGAATTAACATGCCAACACCTGTATTGAGAGATACAGACGCCTACGGTACACACTAAGTAATAACCTAATGGTGTGTGAAGCAGTTAACTTAAAGTCCTAATTAATAGTCCCTACCAACCATTAGACAAATATTAAAGGATAGAAGAAGTCTTTAGTTAATGTTAGCTAGATTCCATAAAACAGGACTGGCACTTTTTTATTGATTTATAATTTTCATTTATTCACATATTAATCTACCCTAACATGTTTTCTAAAGTTAAATTATTTTTTAAAAATGTCTTTAATTATAGAACAATTCTTTGTGAGGATCATGACTATGACTTTGCATATCTCTTGATTTTGGAAAGGTATAAGTTACAGAGAATGATTAAAGCGTTTAAATATTATGGAGCTATAAGGAATACTCCGTCTAGGCATAATCCAAAAGTTAAATGGTGCAAAATATGTGTAAAATTATTAAATATTATTTTGGAAGATGATACTGCATTAGAATACTACCGTGAAAATTCTACCCAAGAGAATCATTTTCCAGCTAAGTTTAAGTTAATTAAATATGTTAATATATCTAATTGTGAAAGATTTGGCTGGACCAAAAATGACTTTAACTCAGATTCAAGGGATCTTCTCAAAGATTCTTTAAGACAGAAAAAAGCGTTATATCTTTATAATATGATACGTTATAACTATATATACGAATGGTGGGACTAAGAGTATTAAAATTTATCAAGGGGATGTATTGACTATTCCTGGGGTTGTTAATGGAGACACGAGACTAGGAGCTGGCTGTTTTGTCAATTTTCAGAAACTTCCTAATAGTTTTATTTTTGATGAGCTTAATGTTAATAAATACAGTTTTATTAAAAGTATTTAAATTTAAGCCCTAGGAGTGGTGCATGGCCAGAAATGGATAATCTTGGTGACCTAAGAAAGGTTATTGATCTATTGGTATGTTACAGTGAACTTTAGAAACTACATTTAATAAAAGTTTGGGAAGAGTACTCAAGAGCTTTAAGAGGATGCACTTGAAATGCATTAGACCGTATGAAAAACGGTGCGTGGGTTGGAATCCCACCTCTTCCGCTTAAAATATATTATTATGGATGTAAAAGATTTTTTTGAAGAATATAATGGAGAATTTAACCCTCCTCATGTAGAGTCAAAAATTTTAGGCATTGAATTATCTGGTTATGCTCCTAAGTATAGAGGGGGTTGTATGGCAGTGATTCCTTACAATGAGAACTTTTTAATAAAATGTTGCTCCTCGTATTCGTATGACTATTCTATATGCTATTGCTCAGTCTTTAGGATATTTAGTTGCAGGCACTGGAAATTATTCTGAGCAGTTTATTGGTTGGTTTACTAAATGGGGAGATGGTGCTTGTGATATTAATCCTATTGCACATTTAACATGTACAGAGGTAATTGAGTTAGGTGATTATCTTGGATTACCTTATGAATTAATCCATAAAACTCCTGCTGATGGTTTAACTGGTAAATCAGATGAGGAGAATTTTGGGTTTACATATGCTGAGTTAGATGCTTTTATTTTAAAACAAAGAGAATTTTTGAGTGTAGGTAGATTATCTAGTCCTTATACTGAATTAGAAAAGAAAATTTTGAACATGTGTGATATCACTCGTCACAAGTTTCAAGTTGTCACTTTAGATAATTTTAAGTTTAAATAATATGAGATATGGACTTCTTTTTGGATCTTTTAATCCAATTCATAATGCACATATTCAAATAGCCAATAGGACTATTGAGAGGGGACTAGCTGATATTGTATGGTTTGTGCCTGCAAAACAAAATCCATTTAAAAATTCATACGAGATTAGTGATACTGATAGACTTGCAATGATAAGACAGGTAATTAAATATCCCCTTATTGATTGCTGTATGGTAGAATTTTCTGGAGAACTAGAATCTACTAAAACATATGATGTTTATCAGTATATTAAATCTCATTGCAGTCCTAAAGATAGTTTAGTTATTATTTGTGGTTTGGATACATACGCTGAAATACCCAGTTGGTATCGTGGAAATGAACTTTTGAAGGAAGATTTTCTAATCTATGGAAGAAATTCTTCTGATATATCTTCTTCTTATATAAGAGAAAGAATTAAGTCTGGACAAGATTTTAAAGATCTTGTTCCTGAGTCTGTTTATAAATATATAAAATCAAATAATTTATATGTTAACTCTGCAAAAACTCAAGGAGCTGAAGCAAACTAATAGAGAAAAACCTGTTATTTATAAACTTTTAGCTACAATTATAGGTGAATGTGAACAAGTTTCGAAGAGCCCTTCTAATAATGAAATTATAGATATACTTCAGAAGATGTATAAAGACAATAACACTACTTTGAAAGAGTGTTCTGAAGATAGAATTGATCAGATTCAAGAATTAAATGAAGAGAATAATTTTATTTCTCAATATTTACCTGTACCACTTACAAATGAGGAGTTATCTGCACTTATTGGATCTCAAATGTCTGAGGGTAGGAGAATGCCTGATATCATGAAGTATCTGAGTGCTAATTATAAGGGGCGCTATGATAGTAAAAAAGCACTAATGATAATTAATTCTCTACTATAATATAAAACCTAGTCTCATGAAAAATTTTTCTATAAGAATAGATGACAAAGAATACTGGATTTCTCGCTCTGTAGCAGTGGTAGCATTATTATTCACAATTGATAAGGATGAAGACATTTGCATCTTAGCTAATAAACGAGGCTCTGGAACACCAGACTTTCAGGGCTTGTGGAATTGTCCGTGTGGATATCTTGACTATAATGAAACAACTCTTGAGGCTGTGCGTCGTGAAGTTTTAGAAGAGACAGGTGTTATATGTCCTGAATCTATGAAACTTATGGGAGTAGACTCAGATCCACAATCTAACCAACAGAATGTCACTATTCATTACTGTGGATTTATAAAAACTCCAGTAAGAGGAAAACAAGCTGGTGGTGAGAAAAATGAAGTTATAGATATTAAGTGGATTAAAATAACTAAACTCAGCAATTATCACTGGGCTTTTCATCATGATAAACTTATTATAGAAACTCTTAAAAGACTTATAAAAAATAAATTCTTCTTTCAAAGTCAAGGGGATTAAGTTTATTAAAGTATAGTCTTAATACTAATAATTTCATAGTATGGCATGGATATATAAAAATAAAAGTGGGAATTTAATATTCTCAAATACAAAGCCTATAAAGAGATATGCTTATGAATTTGATATTACATTTGAATGTAATGAAATAAATACATATACAATATAATGAAAACACTTCTTTGGGTAGATGATGCTCGTAATCCAATGGAAGATGATTGGATGAATTTCAGTCCAATTGGGCGGAATTGTAAAGTAATATGGGTTCAATCTTACCAAGAAGCGATTGATTTCCTTGAGAAAAAATGGCCTGATGCAATTTGTCTAGATCATGATTTAGGAGAAGAGAAATCTGGATATGATATAGCTAAGTATATTGTAGACCGATGTATTAATGAGTGTAGAGAACTACCATTGTTTGCAAGTCAGTCCGCAAATCCTGTAGGCAGGGAAAATATTCTTGGCCTATTAAATAGATATAAAAAATTTATAGAAAGTTAAATTATGACCCCCTATGTTTATATACGTGCAAACAAATTTTCTAAATGGTTTCTTTTAAAATATCTTAAAAGGAAAGGTTATACTTTTAGAAATAACATGACTCAGGAACATATTTTTATCAATCCTTATGGAAAGTATGTTTTTTTCATGTGTGAACAAATTATAAATATTCCCCAGGTACAATCTTGGGCTGAAATAAATACTAAATCCAAGCAAATCTTATATTCATTTTCTAGCCAAGTATAAAGTTATCTAACGATCAATTTAAAAAATAATTAAATAAGATGAATTCTGTTATACTTTACTGTCATAAATGTGGTTGCTTTTTTGAACTTGTTAGAACAATTAAAGATTCCAATGGAAATCCAATAGGAGTTTACAAATGCCCTAGATGTAATTCAATAAAATATGCATAATAATAAGTTGTACAACGCAAAGGAAAATAGTATTTGCTGGGAGTTTCTTTTGAATATTCCAGAGTTTAAAAAATTGTCTGAAACTCCTCAAAATTCCCTTTGGCATAAAGAGGGAAATGCCTATATCCATACCTGTAAAGTTGCACAAGGTATGTTAGACTATATAGCCAAGAGTGGTGATTTAAGATGTACTGACTATGACTATCGAGAAATTTTGGTACTATCGGCTCTTTTACACGATATAGGTAAGCCACTTACAACTGTATTAGGAGAGGACGGCCTTTATCATTGTAAAAACCATGCAATCGAAGGAGCTTGTGTTGCTGAGAAAATTTTAGACAGATATGTTCCAGGATTTCAAAACGAATACAGAAGAGCTGTAGTTTCATTAGTGAGGTGGCATATGCATCCCCTTTATATACTAAAAAGCAAAGATCCCAAAAAGTCTATACTTAGATTGGCTAACAACCTAGACTGTATTGATTTTGATTCTCTCCTTTTACTCAAAAAATGTGATTGTGAGGGATCAGTCTCTGAGATGGATGACAATCATAAAGAGATTTTAGAAGATGTTAAAAATCTATATTATGAAACGTGTAGTTATCCCTCTGGAACTAATGTCTGGATACTCAAACTAAAGGACTCTGACTCTTGTATCTATAGCCCAGGACACCACCCAAATGGAATTAATTCTGGATATCTCACTCGGGGATGTTTGGCAATGCCTGTTTCTATTGGTTTTAGAACCTGTATTGGACTAGGATTTTCAACATCTCCTGTAACAAAGATTATAGATAAAAATCATTTTGAAACTAAAAATTCTGTATATAAAATAACAACAGAGTTTCTGTTTGGCTCAAAATCTTAAGGGTTTATTATGAGGTTTTATTATATTTTTATTTTTTAATATGAGTAAGTTTATTAGGGGAAATCAGCTTGAGAAGTGTATAAGAGAGGAAGAGACCTCTATAAAGAAGAAAAAAATTAAAAACAAAAATCTTAAGGATTTTGAATACCAAGATCCTAGAACAATTAGAAAAAATTAATATGACATACGGACTAAACGATATTGGTATAATACCTGCTAGAGTAACTAGAGTGGAGCATAGGTCAGATTGCAATCCGTACAACTTTGACAATATGTTACCTCTTTTTACTGCTCCAATGAATTCCATAGTTAATGAGTCTAATTATGAAGTGTTTATACAAAATAAGATAAATACTATTATTCCAAGAGGAGTTAACTATGATGTTAGAAAACAATTATCAACACAAACATTTGTTGCGCTGAGTCTTAGTGAATTTGAGTCATTTATTGATGAATTATGTGCACTAGACTACTTTACTGATATTAGATATATTTGTATTGATATTGCAAACGGACATATGAAGAAGCTAATAGATCTTTGTTCTAAAGCTAAATCTATCTTTGGCAGAAGATTAACGCTTATGGCAGGAAATATAGCAAACCCCAGTACCTATATTGATTATTCCATAGCAGGAATTGACTTTGTTAGAGTGGGTATTGGTGGAGGATCCGTATGTACTACTTCAGCAAATGTAGGAGTTCACTATCCAATGGCATCCTTGATCAAAGATGTTGTAGATCAAAAGTATCTTATTAACAAAAATATTCAGGATTCCAAAAATCTTGGACTTCCTTGTAAGTATCAAAGTGTTCCATTTATTATTGCTGATGGAGGGTTTGACAATTATGACAAAATCATTAAAGCTTTAGCTCTTGGATCAGATTATGTAATGATAGGGAAATTATTTGCTCAGTGTGAAGAAGCCTGTGGAGAAGAAATTACTAGAGTTGTTCCTAAAATGTGCCCTGAAACTATATCAATCGATGATGATCATTGCATAAAAACATTTATCCAAAAGCAATTTTCCGAGAGATATCGTGTATATTATGGAATGTCAACTAAAAGGGCCCAACTAGAGATAGGAAATAAGAGTCAAAAAACATCTGAAGGTATAGAAGTAACAGTTCCTATCGTGTATACCCTACAGGGGTGGTGTGATAACTTTATCAGTTACCTAAGATCTGCTATGAGTTATACAGACTCATTTACTCTGGAAGAGTTTCAATCAGCTACATGTAATCTTATTAGTTCATCAGAATATTTATCTTATTATAAATAATAAAATTATGTTAAAAATTAATGACAAAGTTTTAATTAAGAAGTTAGATGTATTAACTAAAGAGGGACATCTTCAACTTGTAGATGATCTTCCAGATACTTACATTAATCGTGAAGCTTCTTATGTAGTATTTTCAGATTTCCCATACTTTGGAGGTGAATACACTATTGATGATATTGATTCCGAAGATGATACTATGCCTTATTTTCTGTCTTGTGGAATCTGGGTTCCCGAGTTTCTATTAACTCCCATTAATGACCATAAACAAGAAAAAGTAAAGGAAGAAAAAGAGGCAAAAGCAGAAGTAAATCCTGGGAATAAAATCATCATAAATGCTTTTAATAACAGGCCATTTGGAGCTTTATTTATGAAGCTTATTAAATTAGACCGCAAGATTGCAGAATTCTCAGATACAGCTTTCTCTAGACTTAAAAAACATGAATTGCAGTATATAGCAAAGCTTCTACAAGATCACGGTGCTGAAGTAGTTGACTATAACAAGTTAACTCAAAAGGAACTTTGTACATATTGTTTCACTCAGACGCTCAAGTTGAATGTATAAGTTAAGAGTCTTTAGTCCAAACAAGAGTTGCTCTCCTTTACGAGGTATTCCTTTTTACAAGAGGATTTTAGTTCGTTTAGGGAGCACCTCTCCTTTAAATTCTAAATATAAATATTTAGAACTTAATACTATTAAAGGAGTTAGAATATCTGCAAACAAAATTCTTATGAAAGAAGCATTTGACAGATGTGCTATTAATCATAGTGAATGGATTAACTCTTCTGATAAAAAGGAAATTAATAACTTTTTTGAAGACAATAAAATACTGATAGTAAAGCACAGGCATTCTTCTAAAGGAAAAAATATTTATTATATTGATAGTAAAGACAGCCTTAACAGTTTACTCAGCAAAATTAATCCCAAAAGTTTTGTTTTTGAAAAATACTACTTTTTTCCATGGGAATATAGAGTTCATGTTGATGTTAATCATGGATGTTTTTATGCATGTAAAAAGGTCCTTAACGAGGATGCAGAAGTACAATGGCATAAACATGCTAATAATTCTTCTTTTGTGTTAGTGAAAAAAGACTCCAAATTACCAGAGTGCTGGGATAATATAATCAGGGATTGTATACTAGCTTTAAAGGAAATGGATCTTACTATAGCATGTTTTGATGTTTTGTGCAGTAATAACAAATTTATTATTGTAGAGAGTAATACAGCTCCATCGTTAGCCTCCTTTGGGTTAACCTATTATATTAATCATCTAAAAAAATGGTATGATTCTAGACTTTAATTTTAAAAACTATAAGTGTAGGTATTTTATAGGCAATAAATTGTTTGGAGGACTTTGTTTTAGTAGTGGCTGTGGCACAGGAAAATATGGAACTAATAAACAGAGATCTCATGTTACTATTATTTGGTCTAAAGACCAAGAAGACTTAAACTATTGTTTTTTAGACAGAAAAACAATGCTAAACTATTTTTTGGACTTACAAAGAGAATTGGGATTTAAGTTAATATCATTTCATGAAAATAAGTATGATTATAACTTACAAATTAGCATTGTAGCTAATAAAAGGTGGTTTGTATACGTCTCTACTTTTATACGTTATGTATATGAATTTCCGTTTTCCTTAATTACATACTGTGCTCTGCAAAACAAAGATAACTTTAAAGGACTACAAACCTCTCATATTATACAATTTTATATTGCTCTATTTTATAATGGAGCCCAATGTCATAATCATGGGGGGTTTAAGCATGCTTTTAGTAATATGAACTGTAAGCAGCAGTTTAGTATGTTAAAGAACAATTTTAATGATTCAAAACACTTAGTTTGTCTCAAAGATGTTGGATTGTTTAATATTAAATATCTGTCTAAGATAAATACTAAATGCTTGCCCCAGATTGTAGAGGAAATTAATAATATAGCAAATAAAACCTGGATTAGTAATGAAAAAAATATATGTCGTTGGTAATTCTTTAAACTATTCAAAGTTTATAGACTCGCATACTCTTGTTGATAATATTGAAGATGCTGATATTGTTCTCTTTACTGGAGGAGAGGATGTTAGTCCTTCACTATATAATTGTAGAAAACATCCACTGACTTATTCTAACTTAGAAAGAGACAAATATGAAAAGGCTATATTTGAAAAAATAAAACCTAATCAATTAGCTGTGGGGGTTTGCCGTGGGTCGCAATTTATCTGTATAATGAATGGAGGAAAGCTTATTCAAGATGTAACAGGGCATGCTATTGGACACACTCATAGTATATACGAACCAAGTACATGTAAAGAATATGAAATAACAAGCACTCACCATCAAATGCAATATCCTTTTGATCTTCCTAAATGTGATTGGACTTGCTTATTTTATAGCACAATTCCTCTATCTCGTAAATATGACGGAGATAAAATAGGTGAAGTTCCTTATGAACCAGAAATAGTTTTATATCATATAAGGGGACTTCCTAAATGTTTAGCAATTCAAGGTCATCCAGAATACATGAGGCCTGAGTCTCCTATTATCTTACGATTAAATGAAATAATCAATAGCCTTTTAACAGATGAAAATTAAAAATATAACTATTGGGGCTGACCCCGAACTGTTTATTATAAATACTAAAACAGGCTCTCCTGTTTCTGCAATTGGTATAATTCCTGGGAAAAAAGACAGTCCATACACTGAAGGAATGCCTAAAGGGTTTGGAGTGGAGCTTGACTGTATACTTGGAGAATTTAACATACCTCCATGTAATTCTAAATCTGAGTTTGTAGAGTCTATAAAATATATGAAACAGTGGATTCGAGATTACATTAAAAATATTAACGAGGATCTTGACATTTGCTGTGCATCTGCAATGACAGTACCCGAAGATCAGCTTGCAGATCCTGACGCTCATGTTCTAGGTTGTGATCCATCGTTTAATGCATATACAGGAAGTATGATGCCAAGACCAAATAAATATCCTGATAATGTCAGAAATGGTGCATTTCATATTCACATTGGAACTCAATGTTCTGACCCTGATGTAGTTTGTAAGATAACTAAATTTTTCGATCTATGTTGTGGGGTACCCTCAATATTGTATGATAGAGACACCTTGAGAAGAAGATGTTATGGGCAAGCTGGAGATTTTAGGTTTCAAAAATGGGGGCAAGAGTGTAGATGCCTGGGTGGTTATATGCTCAATGATCAATTTCTAGAGCAGATATATAATGGAACTATTCTTGCTATTGAAATGTTTAATGAGGGGCTTCCGCTTCCAGATGGAGACCTAGTACAAAAATGTATTAATACTTCTAATGAAATTCTTGCAAAACATTTAATTGAACTGTATAATATTAAATTTTGATAATAATATTAAATCTAATTTTTCATTTTATATATGATAATATAGATAGTGATTATTTAGATAGGAGATATACTACAGTGATAAATATTTGTGAAATAAGTTTTTATAACATGATAATATATAATTTAAAATGTGTGGGCTAGCAGGAATAATATCTACTGAAAAAACACAATTTAACGTAAACCACTTTAATGTTTTAGGAGCTCTTAATGACGAGAGAGGTGGGGATAGTTGTGGAATATTTATTGATGGAGAGGTAAAATATGGTATTAAAGAAGAAAATTTATTTAGGAATTTTACATGTGATATAAAGTATCCCAAACTAGCTTCAATTGCTCTTCTTCATTGTCGAAAGGCATCCCCTGGATATCCAGTAACATTATCTCAAGCACAACCTGTTACAATAAGTTGTGATGGCAAACTTGAGTTTGTTCTTTTACATAATGGTACTATAAATAATATTCAAGCTCTTGCTATAAAATATATACCAGAAATAAACACCCTGGGACAGTCTGATTCTCAGATATTAGCCCAAATAATCTATCAGAAGGGATACGATGTTCTTGAAGAATATACTGGATGTGCGGTACTTGTCATGGTAGACTATCGAGAGGGCACTCCTCGTGTACTCTTATTTAAAGGATCTTCTTGTTATAATGAGCCAAAAAGTGAATCTGAAAGGCCTCTCTATTATATGTGGCATGATGATAAACTTTACTTTTCTTCGATGTTTTGTTCTTTAAATTGTATTTCTAATAATACTATTATTTATAACTTTCCAACTAATAAATTGTGCGAAGTTCATGGAGATAAATTAGTTTGTGTTAGAAAAATTAACAGAAAAAAGTTAGTTAAGGTTCAACCTGCTCTTTATAGTTATGGAAGTTCATATTATAATTCTGTTAATGATAGTATCTACTATGACGAGAGAAGTGGGCTTTACAAGATAAATGGAAGTAATGCTCATGGTATATATAATGTTTATCCATCTGGATGGTTAGCTAATAGTAATTACAAAAACGCAGTGGCTGGTAATACTATTCCATTTTTTAATGGTCGTTTACTTATAAATAGTAATTGTTATGAGTTTTTAAACTCTATTGATGATCTATTTGACAATAGTGTGTTATACACTATATGTCCACAGGTGGTTGATTATTTCTCCTATGGGCCAAGAATTGTTGGAAATAAGTTATTTAAAGTAGACGAGCATTTTAGATATGTTGAATGTAGAGAGGGAGAGTTTATCACCCTGTTTATGAATGGCAATCTTAACAAAGTTAGTGATGGAAAAGTTACTAGTAAATATATCTATCCTTCTGAAGCAATTGCTAAATATAACATGGCTTCCAAAGGTGTAATCTTTGATTTTAAAGAGTTAGAAGACCAGGTACTTAAGTTTATAAGTAAAAAATTAGTTGATCAAGATGCTGTCATTTAACAATACATATAAGGAATGGAGACTTCCTGATTTTTCTACCATAAAGGGAATTGTGTATTTTTCTCCTGTTTATGTTGAATTTGGGTACTTTACAAAATCTCCAGATAATATTCCTGTGGAGTACAACGGAGAGTTGAATTACATAATGTCCAAGGATTGCTGTACTGCTCCTATTTATTGGAATAATAGTGGTGGATATTATACTTTTAATAGAAACAACGCTAATAATCTTAAAACTATTTCCAAACACAGTTTTTTCTATCCTATTGATAAATGCTATAACTTTTCCAAGTTAGCATTAAAGGCACGTAAAATTGGCATTGTTCCAGAGCTTGAATATAAATTCATACATGAGTTTACTTTCGGGATTGAGTATGAAACCTCTGCTGGAAATATTCCATGGTTAGAACTTCTTGAAAATAATTTGGTACCTCTATATGATGGGTCAATTACTGGCCATGAGTATGTAACCTTTCCGCTAATTTATTTAGAACTTCCTTTAATAAGAAAACATCTTTCTTTACTTAGTACTTATACTCTCTATGATAAAAATTGCTCGTTACATGTTCATTTTGGAGGGTTCCCAATAAATTATGAAGTTATAGATCGTATGTGTAAATTTTGGAAGTATTTTCAGTGGGACTTATTAAACTATATGCCTCCCTGGAGCTATTATGTAGAGCGATATAAGTCTAATGGAAAGCCCTATAATAGACCTCTGACTGTATTTAATTTAAAATCCTTTTATAATAATTATACAGGTAATGAATATACAGATAATGATAGCTTTTTCTTACCAAACAGATATGATGAAGAGGAATTAAAAAAGTGGGAGGTTCATGGGAGATATTATAACATGAATATTATGCACCTGATATCTGGAAACAGTCATAAAACAGTTGAATTTAGATTTCTTAGGCCTACAACAAATTACTGTGAGATTAAATGGTATTTACTTGTGCTTGGGGCCTTTCTAAAATTTAGTATGTCATCTAAATGTATTCCTTATAAGGAAATTACTGTGGAGAAGGTTATATCATTTGTATTTCCTCAGGCAATATCGGATAAATTAATATCTGAGGGTAAGAAGTTATATCATTTGCATAAGATACAAATTAACAATGGGGATTGTCCTGGAATAGATACAGACCTAAAAAATCTTTATTTAAATGTATGTAATTTTTCAATATAAATATTAGGTAATTTTCAGATTTCTTACTATCTTTGCTGTATAACTAAAGGTAGTTAAATGCGCCTGACCCAAGGTGGGGGGGAGGTCTTAAGCTAGTTAAAATTATGAATAAATGAAACACAATTGAAAAAGGTTACTTAGGTAATTTGTTAGTAGAAAAAAAGTTAATAGAGAACGGATGAAATTTGTTTAAACCTGTTCTTGAAAATGGTAAAGTAGATTTAATTATTGAGAAAAATAATACGTATTTAAAAATTCAAGTAAAAACTGTAACTAATAATTGCGGCCAAAGAGTAATTCCAGTACGTAAGATATCTCATAATATGGGAGAATATAAAGTAAAATATTATACAGATAAGGATATAGATTATTTTATTGGAGTTGATCTAATTAATGAAGATTTATATATTTTACCTATTAGTATTTCTCAAAAAATTAAATCCAGTATTTCTATTAAACAATGTGTAGATTTTAAGAATAATTTTAAACAAATGGAGCCTATTAGTGGAAACACTAGTAGTGGACACGATGATAACGTTGAATCCTTAACAGATAATGCTGATGGTAACGACGTCGGAATAGAAGAAATTCTAGCCGCGAACGAGTAGATAATCGTGCACCTAAGTCAAAAGATATGGTGAAGACGTACTCTAGACTACAAACGAAAGGCAGTGAAAACTGTAGTAGTAAGCAAAACCTCTATGCTGTTGGTCCATCTTCAGCCCTGTGGGATCGTTACCTACCAGGCGTGCTAAAAGTAAGCGTATGTCAATTAAAGAACAATGTTTAAAATTAAAGAATGAAGGAAAGAGTTATAGTGAAATTTGTGAAATCTTACAATGTGCTAAAAGTACAGTAGCATATCACTTGAACTCTACTACAAAGCTTGCTGCACGAAAGTGACAGGATAAGAAAAGAATGGAAGATTGGAAATATGTATTTATGTATAAATGTTCGAATTTTTTAACAAGAAAAAATAGATTTAAATCCTCTAGAGCAAGGGGTTTAGATTGAAATAAGATGTTTAGAACAAGAGTTTCTGAATTTTGTAATCGTTATAAAGAGAAAGGTAACTTGGTTAAAAAGTGTAACTATAAGACAGTATTAGACTATCTTAATGGAACTAAAGTTAATTGTTACTTAACGGGCACTCCTATTGATTTAGAAAAAGATGATTATTGTTTTGATCATATAATACCTGTTTCCAAAGGAGGCACAAATGATTTAACAAATTTAGGTGTTACGATTCCTGCGGCTAATTATGCTAAAAATAATTTAACTGTTGATGAATTTATTAATTTATGCAAATTAGTTTTGGAACATCATGGATATACTGTTGATAAACAGTAAAACACTAAGGCATTAGGAAACTAATGCCTTATTTTTTACCTCATGATTTTAGTTTAAAATATGAATGTTAGTAGAATATTAAATAGATATGGATTTATATTTCCAAGAAATGTTGATCCTTTGTACTTACAGAGTTTAGTTGATATAGGATCTTATCCTATAATAATTAAAATTGTTAATAATAAGAGATATGTTTCTATATTTAATAATAGCAAGGTAATATTTTGTGATCCATTTACATATGACATATGTTTAGTTAGTGACATTAAGGCAATATTTTCTATGATAGAAGACCTGTTTAATGGAAAGTATAAATGTAGATGGTTTAAAATTAATATAATAGAGCCTTTCTCTGATAGTGCAAGGCAAATAATACTTGATTTTTTTTAATCATATGATTATAAATGTTGATAAATAAACTTATAACTAATGCTGGTTATGTTATTGTTTCGTCTGTTGATCCAGCAACAATAAAGTATTTTCTTGACTTAGGAAGTATTCCTATTGTAGCATTTGAACTAAATCTTCATACTAAGGGAGCGCTTAATGAGGTTGAACCCATAATTAATAAAATTTTTACAATTTCATATTCTGAATATGGTGATGTAACTTCTTATTTAGACTCCAATTTTCCTTCTAATTTTAGACCCCTTAACCTAAAGGAGATTAAGACCCTTTATAAAAATATAGAATACTATATTGGGAAATCAGATGTAAACTCATTTGCTATTAAATATTTAATTAGCACTCGTTTCACTTACAATCTAATAATATCAAGAGATAGTTTATGTGAAAAATTATAACAAAAATTTTAGGTTATATTATTTTAATTTTGATTATCTGATGCTTACAAGTCAAAATTAGTAATTTAAATGAGGCTTTAGATAACTCAGTTAATAATGAAAAGGCATATGCCGCAGAGAACTCGGGTTTAAAAGAGAGTAATAGAGTTTTTAGATTGTCTATTAATCAACTTGAGTATTATAAAGATTCTTTAATGAAAAAAATGAAAGTAGTTGCAAATGAAAATGGTATAAAAGATAAAAAGATTAAAGCCCTTCAGTATCAATTAGAGCATTTTAGTAAAAAAGACACAATTTTTATCAGAGATACTATCTTTAAAGATCCTGGGTTTATACTAGATACTTGTTTGGTTGATGAATGAAACAAGAGTTGCCTACACCTTGCTTATCCTGGAACAATTATGTTAAATAATATATACAAAAATGAGAAATATGTCACTCTTGATTCTCACAAAGAGCCAGTAAAACCTAGAAAGTGATTCTTGCCTCGTTGATTTACTCGTAAACATATTGTGGTAGAAGTTCTAATTGTTGATAAAAATCCATATGTTTCAACCCCACAGCAAAGATATATTGAAATAATTGATAATTAATATGGAAATTAAAGTAAATACTAAATTTGAAATCGGACAGCCTGTATATGTTTGTCGCAATACTATTAGATTTAGTAAGGGAAAATTTATAAAGGTTACAATCCCCAAAGAAACCCCAATAAAAATAGAAGGTATTACAGTTTTGTGTACACTCAAGGAATCAGTTATATTTTATAACTTTAGGCTTTCTAATGGATGTCTTATATCTTATTCTCAAGATGAAGTGTTTGAAACACTAGAAGATGCTAAAAATATGTGTGCCTGTCATGAATAAATGAATTGATCTTTCCAGAATAGGAAAAGAAAAAGAAATTGAATTTAGCGAGTTACTTTTATCTGAATACGGAGGAGAAGTACTAAAAAGTTCGAAAGAAGATGATATGTATAATCATATTGATATAATATGAACGTACAAAAATAATAGTTATAGTTTTGATATTAAGGGTGCTAAGAAAGCTAGTAGATCTGATTACGTTCCTGATTATAATATTCATTGAATTGAACTCCAAAATGTTAGAGGTAACTTAGGGTGATTATACGGAAAAGCAGACTATATTGCTTTTGAAACTCTAGATGATTGGTTAGTTGTAAAGAGAACTGATATTATTAATTTAATTGATAAGAAAGTAATAGATAAGTTAATATCTAAGAGTAAAAATTTCTACACCTATTATCAGAGAGATAACAGACAAGATATTGTTGTTAAGGTGCCAACAGACGACTTACGTAGAATTGCAAGAAAAATTTTATTAAAAAAGGTTCATTAGTTTAATATAAGTTATTCAAGATAATAATTATTTAGACAAAGGGTTTTAATTATGTCAAGAAGTCGCAAACTCCCAATTTTTAAAGAGAAGGGATTAAAAGGGATTTATCATAGGATTGTTAAAAGAGGAGTGCGAAATTATTTAAAGAGTAATTTTTTAAATATGCAGGATGAAGATTTTGATTGTGTGCCTCCTAATTTTAAATCCATAATTAGTGACTATGATTATAGTGATTATACCATAGATTTGTATCATAAGCACAAAAACTGGGAAGATAGTTTAAAAAATAAGTTATCAGGGAAATAAAAAAATATACATTTTTTAATATTTAAAATAAAAGATATGAGTAAAGTTGTTAAGTACTATTACAGTAGACCCATAGTAGAGGGAACTATCTGTGTGAACCATTTTAATGACAAGGTGGTAGTTTTTAATCCTCGTAATCGTAGACGATATACTATTGCTGCTATTTATGATGATGATGCCAAAACTATTAAGTTTGGATTGGCTATTTGTCAACCTGTGGATAATTTTTGTAAAGCTACTGGTAGAGCAATAGCTGAGAAAAACGCCCAAGAAAAACCATTTCATGTTATTGAGGGATTCAATGGTCGTAGAAATGATTATGCAGATGAAGTTATGACTATTATGATTAGGAAAGAACAAAAACTTCTTAAAAAAGATAATCCTAACCTTTTTAATCCTAAAAACTTTATTGAATAATGATTGATTTTATATTCAAAGGCACTATCAATGTAGACATTGGAGATAAAAACGTGTTTTTAGAGGATTTTAACAAATTTTTGAATTCCAAGAAAGCATCTTTTAAAGGAACTATAGAAGTTAGAGAATTTGAGGATGCTGAAGTTGTTGATGATTAGAATCTACACAGATGGAAGTTATAAACCCACAACTAGCCAGGGAGGATATGCATCAGTAATAACTAAAAACAATAAGGTACTTAAAATTTTATACTATGGGTATATACATACCACAAATAATAGAACTGAGCTAATGGGAGTATTATATGCATTAGAATATTTTAAGACTCCTTTAAAACTGGAAATATATTCTGATTCAAGTTATATTGTAAATAGTATTAATAACGGGTACTTAACCAAGTGGATTACTGAACATGATAGTACAAAGAAAAATATGGATTTATGAACTCGTATAAATGATAAATTACATTTTCATAATGTAAAGTTTTTTTGAGTAAAGGGACATAATAATAATGAATTTAATGAACTTGCTGACTGTTATGCAGACATTGCGGCAAGAGTAATTAATCCAGAGGAAGATATTAAAAAAGTTTAAATATGAATAATCAGCTAATAGTAAAACGTGTTGGGAACCATTGGTACCCTTGTGTTAATCATATAAGAGGATATATTGACGGATTTGATGAGAAGATTGATAGATATTTATCAATTTTGGATATAGCAAATCTAGGAGAACTTACTATTGAATTTGAAAATATTGGAGTAGAGTTTAATGGTATAAATATTATTTATTTTAATGAGCAAGATATTACTAGATATTTAACTACTGATGATGTCTTTGATCTTAGATTTGTGATTAATAATCATGAATTTACAATATATTCAGATATCTATTGGCTATTAGAAACCCAGTTTAATTTTAATTTCCACAAGGAAAGTTATAGAATCCATATTTATTAGCTAGATAGTAGAAATACTTTATACTTTAATTTTTCTTCAACTATGATTATTAAACAAGAGGCAACAGACCCTAGAGAACCAAAAGATATTAGCAGAAGAGAGTGTACTTTAAGTAAAGAAATTCAACAGTTATTGCTTCGTCAACTTAAACATGAACTGCAGAATCATAATGCATATATGAACTTTGCAAACTATTTTGGAGTCAGAGGGTTTACAGTATTGGAAGAATATTACAAGCAGCGTGCAGACGAAGAATATTTACATCATTCCTGGATTCGTAAGTACCTAAATGAAAATGACGCAGAATATATATATCCTACTATTGATCAGTTTGATAAGAAGATTAATAGCATGGAAGACCCATTTGATATAACTGTAGACTTGGAAATTGAGACTACACAGATGATTGATGAAATTATTGAACAAGCAGCCTCTGAAGGAGACTGGGCCACATTTAATTGGCTAATGGGACATAGTGAGGAAACTGGGCGTCTACGTGAGGAACAAGTAGAAGAAGAATCTATCAGTCGTACAGCTAGAGATATTGCAAAAACTGAAGGTTCTTGGCTTCGCAAAGAGAAATCTATTATGAATGCATATAAAGGTGATGTAGATTAGTTTATATGACAGAGCTAAATATTAAAAACTATAAGTGTACATATGATATATCTCAAGAAGCTGCAAGAAAAACGGTAGAAGCAATTATTAATTGATGTAATAAATATCAATGTAATAGTGGGGAAATGCTTTGTCAGGATGATGATTGTATGATTGAAAGTCCTTATTTAGTTGCTGATATTATTGATGATATTCTTAAATTTAATTGTGAATACAAAGATTAATTTATCTAATACGATTAAAGATATTTACACTGTTGGCGATGTTCACGGTTTTCATAATATAGTTACTTATTATATTCGTCAACATGAAATTCGAGATTCCGTATTCATATTTTGTGGAGATGTTGGAATAGGATTTGAGCGATTAAATCATTATACTGATCATGTAATTCCAGAATTACATAAAGTATTAAAAAAGTTCAATGATATATTTATTTGGATAAGAGGAAATCATGATGATGTTAACTATTTCAATAATCAACTTATTAATACTAATTATATAAAGTGTGTTCCAGATTATTCTATAGTCAATGTATGTAATCATAATATCCTTTGTGTTGGAGGAGGAATATCTGTTGATAGAAGTTTTAGAAAACAAAATGATTCTGTTAATATAGTCAGATATATGAAGTATCATGGTTGTGATTACAAAACAGCAGAATTAAATGCTCTTAAAACATATTGGGAAGATGAACCAGTAATATACCAACCAAAAGTGAAAGAACATATTAATATCATATGTAGTCACTCTGCACCTTCATTTTGTTATCCCTATGATAAGGGGGATATTGTAATGGAGTTTGCTGAGTATGATCATGATTTGATTAAGGATATTAACAAAGAACGGTCTATTCTAGATAAAGTATATGAAGACTATAAAGACGAAGTAACTCACTGGTATTATGGCCACTTTCATAAGAGTCAAACACAAACTATAAATAATACAGTGTTTAAGTTGCTAAATATTGGAGAAATTTGTAGACATTATGTCCCCATCAATAATAACAATATATAGTAAAATACTTGTAGTTCAAGAAGGACAATACCGAGAAATTGTTGTAGAAGATCTTAATAGAGATCCTACTGATGATTTAAAGTATGTCTCATTAGTACAACTTCCTAACTGAAGTACTTCTGATCCTCTTAATGTTGGAGATGTTGGTTATATCCAATTTCAATGTGTGGAGGGAGGAGTCACTACATGATTTAATAAAGTTTTAAAAGATTTTGAAATTTATAATTATACAAATAATTACATTATAAATTTCTTTAAACAAAAAGATATATGTAAACAAGACAAATTCTATTTTGAATAATATGCGTACAGAATTTGGTGAAAAACTACAGAATGCAATAGATTCTATTGAATCTCTTACATGGAAAGATAAAAATGGAAATGAGGTTAAATTAATGGCAGCATCCCCTGATGATCTTAAAAAGTGATATAAACATTGCTTTGAAATGCTGTATAATTCTAATCCATGGTCTCCTGGTAAACTACAAATAAGAGAAAATATCCATAAAACATGAGATGCTTGTAATACTGAGCTTTTTGTAAGGTGTCTTTTGCACGAATGTGACACCGAAATAAAGACAAAGAATGATATTCTAAATCATATCAATAACCAGAGGCAAGCTTATGATGAAGATATACTTAACAAGTCTATCTCTATACTGTTTAATGGACTAGATCCTATATTTGAAAAAGTTACAGTAAGTCGCCTTATGGATGCTTGCTTTGATAAACTTGGTGTTTTAAACAGAAAAATGATAACTGACAAGTTTATTTTAGCTCAAGGTATATGACTTACTGAGGACGAAAAAGTTGAGCTAACTGAAACTTCTGAGGATGGTAAACCTAGAAATAGATTAGAGGTTATTAAGGAGAGGCTATGTTTAAATTCTAATATTAACCTAAAAGTGAGTCCTACGGGACTGTCATTTGCTGAATTTAGGTCCTTGGTTCAATTAAGTGCTCTTCCAAAAGTTTCTTCCTTACCAAGTATCGCTTTAAGAACTCTTAGAGATAAAATTCTTTTATTGTTAGATAATGATTTAAACTATCATATTAATAAGTGGAATACTCTTATTAATAATATTCAAAGAGTAGCAGAAGCCAGAAATATTGCACTGCCTCTTGAGCATAATGTGGAATTATCATAAAGTGCATTTATATTTATGTCTTATAATGAATAGAGATGAACGTCAAAGATTAAGTGTAAGACGATGAATTGATGCTGGTGGTAGAGCTACTGTGGTAGGTTGTACGGGATATGGTAAAACCCGTTGTGCTATACTAATTATTGCATCGTTTGTCAAACGAAATCCCAAGTTTAAAGTGCTTATTGGAGTTCCAACAGAAGTCCTCAAAGAACAATGAAATAGAGAGTTGGCTAAAAACCAACTCTTTTCTATCTGTAAAGTAGAAATTTTTAATACTATTGTAAAAAACAAATATGAGGTTGATTTGTTAGTATTAGATGAGGTTCATGGATGTTCTTCTCATGGTAATCTACATATATTTGACTGTGTAAATTATAAGTATATACTAGGACTAACTGCTACCTGAGAACGACTCGACCATGCAGAGAAGCAAATTGAAAAGTTTTGTCCAGTCTGTGATACTATAACTCTAGAAGATGCTTTAAAAAACAACTGAGTATCATCATATCGTAAGTACAAAGTTCTTATTGATGTTGACATGACACAGTATACAGAATACAATGCAAAATTTCAGAGACTTTTTTCCTTTTTTAATCATGATTTTAAATTAATTATGGGATTAATTAAGTCTCCATCTAGAGCTAAGGCTTGAGCAAAGAGTAACGGAAAATCTGAAGGAGTTGTTAGAGGATGCTGTACTCAGTTTATGAAGTATTTAAGAGCAAGAAAATCTTTTGTAATGTCACATCCTAAAAAGTTTGAAGTTGCAAGAAAAATTTTAGCCGCAAGATCCAATTGTAAGTGTATTTTATTTACAGCATCTGTTAGAGATGCTGAACTCTTTAAAGATCTTGGACTAGTATGTCATAGTCAACGTAAGAAAAAAGATAACAAAGCTGTTATTGATGAGTTTAATAAACTGTCTATAGGGCTTATAGTAAGTCCTCAGGCACTAAGGACAGGAGTTGATATAAAAGGACTTTCTGTGGGGATTTCCTGTAGTTGCAACTCATCAGAACTTCTTAGTTATCAGGAACTTGGAAGGGTGATTAGACTAGAAGAAAACAAAACAGCTGAATTTTTCACCTTGGTTATACGAGGGAGTGTTGAGGAGCAGTGATACAACAATGCAAACAGGAACCAATCTTATATCACTATAAGTGAGGACCAACTAGATTTAGTACTTAATAATCAAACTATATCTACTAGACCAAAAAAGGGAATAGTGGATCTTGATAGTAGGTTCTAATTGACTTCATAATAGTAGAGTTTTTTAATGCAGTTAGATACTATTTTAAATATAATGTCGAAGTACAAGTTAACCGCTGATGAGATTTTATTAGTCTATTTAACTTTTATCTCACAAACTGAAAATGGAAATCCAGAGGATCATAAAGTTTACTTTAAAAAATGATATGATGGAGGAGGAAAAGAGCACTTACGAAATCTTTTTGAGTCCTTAAAATTAAAAGGTATAATTAAAAAGAATTATAATCCTAGTATCTATGATCCTGATGAGATAGAGTTTAATCAGAATTTTATTAAGCAATACTTTAAGTTAACTGGAGAACTTGGACAAGAACTATGAAATGCTTATCCTTCCGAACTTTGGATAAATGGGAAAACTGTAAGTTTAAAGAATATATCAAAACATTTTAAAGACAGAGAGCAGCTATATTTTAAATATGCAGTATCTATTGGACATAGCTTAAGTAAACATAGAGAAGTATTGGATGTATTAAACTGAGCTAAACAAAACAATCTAATTCATATTCCTTTGGTTGAATTTATAATTTCATGCAAATGAGAGGAATTTAGTGAACTTAGAAGTAAGGGAATACAGGGAAGATCTAGTACTTTTGATATTTATGAAACTGCTTAATGAGTGTAATAGACGATCTCTATAAAAAAATTGATGAGGGCCGAGAGGGGAAAAACATCGGACTAAAAACAGGTCTATCTAAAATAGATTGATATACTGGAGGATTACAAAAAAGTAATTACAAATTAATATTTGGCCAAAGTGGATCTGCAAAAAGTTCCTATGTAATATATACAGATCTATATAGGATACTAAAAGATTATCCTAACAAAGATATCATTCATATCTATTATAGCTTGGAAATGTCTTCTAATGTACTATTAGGAAAACTTCTTAATCTGTATATTGCAGAAACTTATGGTGTAGTAATTTCTTACATGGATCTTATGTCTATAAGAAAGGTTCTAAGTGATCATTATTATCAGTATATTTTATTAGCTAAAGAATGATTAAATTCTATCTCTAATAAGCTTATAATATTTGATAAGGAACTGGATTCTGATACATTTTATGGGTCTATGAAAGAATTATTAAAATCTTGAGGAACATTTACCTGAGTTGATAATGGTCGAAGACTTACTTATACTCCTAAAAACCCAGAAAGGTTAGTTAATGTTATAATAGATCATATGGGTCTATTGTCGCCTAAAAAAGGACGTAATAAAAAAGAGGAAATAGATGAATGTTCAAAACGGTGTGTTTGGTTTAGAGAGACCTGTGGAATATCATTTGATATTATTATGCAGGAGAATAGAAACGCTGGGAGTATGGACAGACGTAAAGCAGATCTCTCAGAAAGTACTGCGGAGGATATTAAAGATTCAGGAAACTGCTATAATGACTGCAACATTTGCTTAGCAATCTATTATCCTCTTAAGTATCAATTATCTACGTATCGTGGGTATAATGTATCAGGAGAAAATGGATTAGGATCCGCTATACGCAGTATAATATTACTGAAGCACCGTTTTGGAAATGCAAACAAGGTATTCCCTTTAGGGTTTCAGGGTAGTATTGGAAAATTTACAGAACTACCTCCTCCCGATCAAATTGATTATTTTGTGTATCAATCTTGAAAAAAAGATGATGAATTTGACACTAACAAAACTAAAGATGTAATTGTGGAAGATGTAAATATAGAAGATAATAAAAGTAAAGCTAAATTTCATTTTTAAAGTATGCCTATTGAGTTACCAAAAAACAAAATACCCGCAGAAACGCAGGATCCTAAGAATTTGATTATTTTTTCAAAACCAAAAATTGGTAAAAGTACAGCATTAGCAAACCTTCCAAACTGCTTATGTGTAGATTTAGAGGGAGGAGGTTATGATTATATAGATGCAATGAAAGTAAAAATTAGTTCTGTAAAAGAGCTAAGAGAATTGTGTAAGGCAATTATTGATGCTGGTAAACCATATAAGTTTATTGCACTTGATACTATATCTCGTTTAGAAGATATGGTAAAACCGTTAGCTTTAAAGTTATATCTCGATACTCCTGCTGGCAGTAAGTTTACTGGAGATGACGTACTAGATGCTGCTATGGGAGCAGGTTATCAATATATAAGAAAGGCTATGGAAATGTGTATAGATATGGTAGCAAAGTGTGCTCCTAACATTATACTAGTATGTCATTCTAAAGATGCAGCTATCGGAATTTCTGACTTAACTACTCGCCAAATTGATCTTTTAGAAAGAGTGGTCGTATCTTAGCTTCTAAGTCAGATGGAATTGGGTTTATGAGTCGAGATGAGCATTCCAACACAATTTTGTCATTTAATACAAATGATACTTCTATTGAAGCTGGAGCACGACCTATACATCTTCGTAATAAGGAAATTATTTTAGGAGAGATGTTAGAAAATGGAACTATAGAGTACCACTGGGAAAGAATTTTTCCGTCTTTATCTAAATAAATAATCATATGCTTAAGGTATCCTTTGATTTTGAGGAACATCTAAAAACTGTAACTAATGTTAAGGTAGTAAGTATTCCATCTAAGTATAGTGATATAGATTTGCCAGTTATTGAAGTTGGAGATAATAGACTTATTATTTCTCCAAAAGCGATTAAGCTGATGAATCTTCACTATGGAGATAAGGTTTCAGTTAATTATATACAAAAAAATAACGAGATGACTATTCCAGTAATAGGTAAAGCAGAAATGTTTGCAGACCCTTCTGCTGGAAATAAAGTATCAAAATCTAATACAGTTTCCTTTAAGGGAGCTCAAAGAACCATTTTAATGAAGTACGGTCAGATATTCAACATAAAAGTCTATGAAAAATGGCCAAATGTATTTGAAATGATTCCAATAAGTGAAACTGATATTAGTCAGTCTGATCCAAACTTAATTGATGAAAATAATAATTTAACTTTAATTTAATTTATATATAGTATGAGTATGTTTAATATGGGAGGCGTTAAAGACGCTAAGGTAGTATCAAATGATTTTCTTCGTGCTGGAATTCATAATGTAATTTTCAAAGGAATTGATAAAGCAGATGGAATTAATGCTATAGAACTTCGTTTTGAGTCTGTTGAGGGAAAGGGAGTTCACAATGAACGAATATTCGAACCTAGGTCTTCAGAACGCAGCCAAAGCCAATATGGAATAAATCCATCTGAAGCAGAGCAGTTTATGTGTAAAATTAAGCAAATTATCGACGCTTTGGACCCAGATCTCTCTCACAAAATTGAATCTGATGGAGATAAGTTTGCGGCTCCAGATTTCGACTCGTTTATAACTCTTCTAAAGAAGTATCTTGATAAGAAAGTTGGAACTCAGACATATATTAAGTTAATTCCTACCAAAGGTAATTTTGTGGGATTTCCAGGTTTTATTGCCAGAGTAAATAAGGATGGAAATATTTATATGACTAATAAAGTCATTGGAAATAATCTTATCTTAACTGCTAAAGAGAAAGCCACAATTGATAATGTAGAAAATGCTAAACCTACTGATATGGGTCAGCATAAAGATGAGCTTAATGATTTAAGAGAAGAATATAAGGAAGTAGAAAATAATAACTACGAAGATTCAGAGGATCTACCGTTCTAGAATTTAACTTAGATGGAATTTGTACTAGAACCTATAACAATTACAAAGGAATTAATTCTAGATAGAGTTAATGAAGAAACCTTAATGGAGCATTACTTAGGAGTCCCTGTTAAAAAGGGACTCCTAAGATCTCCACTAAGAAATGATAACAAACCAACATGTGCTTTTTATCGTAGTAAAAAAAGTGGAAGATTGGTATTTAAAGATTTTGCAGGATTCTTCTCTGGAGATTTTGTATCTGTGGTAATGTATAAATTTAATTGTTCTTATGGAAAGGCTTTGCAAATAATTGCAAATGATTTTGGAATAGTTCACAATAAGAACCTAGTGGTTAATAAACCGTTAATAAAGTATTCTAATACAAAATTTGAAGATTCTACAGATGCAGTCATCCAAGTAGAAATAAAAGACTTTGATAAATATGAGTTAGAGTGATGAGAAAAATTTGGGATTGATTTATGTACTCTAAAAAAATTTAAAGTATTTTCCTGTAAGAATGTATTTCTTAATAATAATTTGTTTCATCTGTACAAAGAGAATCAATTAGTATTTGGCTACTATGGAGGTATAAGAGAAGGGATTGAACGCTGAAAAGTATACTTTCCTAATAATAGAAAATATAGATTTATATCTAATTGAAAATCTCTAAGATTACAAGGTTCACATATGCTACCTAAGTCAGGAGAATATCTTGTTGTTACAAAATCATTAAAAGATGTAATGACATTATATAACTTGGGAATACCAGCTATTGCTCCTATATCGGAAAATTGTTTTGTATCAGAGGCTCAGTATGATCGTCTTAAAGAGAGATTTGAAAATATAATTTTACTGTATGATAACGATCGCCCTGGATTAAGAGCAATGATTTCAATTAGAAAGAAGTTTCCTGAGGTCATTCCAATATGAATACCCTTAGAGTATAATGCTAAAGATATATCTGATTTTTATGCTAGATATAAACGTGATAAAACTATTGATTTAATTGAAAAAGCAAAAGGATACATTAGAGAAAAAATTGGTAAATATGAGAAATTTAAAGAGATCTAGGGCAAGGGGTATAGCTTATGAACAACAAATTGCAAAAGAGTTAAGAGGACTGGGGTTTGAAGGTGTAGTAACTTCACGATCTGAATCTAAAGCTATGGACGATAAAAAAATAGACTTAATTGATCCGACTAATAAATTATTTTTTTATTGTCAACTGAAAAAAACTCAACAATGTCCTAACTGATTTAAGATAGAATCTGAATGTCCTCTAAAAGATAAACCTTTTATTATTTTTTGAAACGGACAGATTCCTACTGAAAAAACCTTTAGATCTTTAGGAGAGATAGTTATGCTTCCTAAAGCCTTTTTTTACGAGTTGATTAAAAACTATGGAAATTTGTAAAGTAGAATTTATTAATAATACGGGACAAAAAATTATAATTGACTTTAGTCTTGATGAACTAGGAAACTTAGAATATAAACCGTCTTTTGAACCCAAAGTTAATCCAAAAACAAACCTAGGTCTGGCAGGAAAGTTATGTGAGGTATTTATTACATCTTTAATAAATAGTAGTGATGTAGAAAATACACAACTAGATAGCAGCAAATCTACAAAGAAACTTGAGAGTTAAGTATAACTTAATACTATAATAGAGTAATGGAAATTAACTTAAATGATATAAAATTATTTCCTAATTTAGATACTATTAAGCGTACAAAAATATCTGACCAGGAATACTTTTCTGATAAGTATAAGGATTATATTTCAAACTCTAGATTAAAGCTTATTAATCCTAATCAAGATGGATGTCCCAGTAAATATAAAAATGGATTTACTGGTGAAATTACAACTTCTTTAGTTATAGGTAGTGCTATACACGAACTTTTATTACAGCCTGATGAATTTGAACTTGGTCCTGACTTAAACAAGCCAGCTGCTAAGCTGGGATTAGTAATTGATGAAGTTTTCAGATTAAGAACTAAGAATTTACCGATATATAGTTGCTTATTGGAAGCATGTGATCGTGTTCATTATTATGAAAATGGGCTTCCATTATCTAGAATTAGAAGTATTATTAGGAGTGGATTAGAATACTATTATAATCTTAAGTCTATAGCAAAAGATAATATAATAATATTGTCGCCTAAAGATAGAGATATCGTTAAAAATTGTATTAATAATCTAAAGTCTAATAAACAAGTTAAATCTCTATTAAGCCCAGTAAGCCTATTTGACGATATTATATATTCCTATAATGAAGATACTTTTTTTATTGATATTAATGCTTTATACTATGATAAGAATTGTATCCTAAGACTTAAAATGAAAGCTGATAACTGGACTATTGATCCTGAAAGCAAGATTATTACCCTTAATGATTTAAAAACTACAGGGCACCTACTTAAGCAGTTTATGGAACCTGGAGGATCTATGGAAAAATTCCATTACTCAAGGCAATTTGCTTTTTATGTTTGGGTTCTTCTTCGCTATTGTGAAAAAGAATATGGATATAATCCAGAGGAATGAACTGTTAGATGCAATGTTATAGTTGTTGAGACTACCAGTAACAATAGTGTTGGGGTTTATTCAGTTAATAGGGATCTCCTTGATCAGGGACGTAGAGAATTTTGTAGATTATTAAAGATGGTAGCTTATTGTGAAATAAACGGCTACTGTGATGATACCGTGTTTATATAACATGCAAAAACTGGAAATTCAGGCATATTCTTTAGAGGAAGCTAAAATTATTGCATTTCAATCGGGTGTTACTGTGGTTCAGGATGCCACAAAAGGATGAAAAAAAGCTGGATCCCCTGTTCTTACAAAAGAACTAAGTATGTATGCAGCAGATTTTTTGGAAGAAAAGGGTATGTTCGATTTTAAAGGAGCTGGGATTATTATTACAATTACAGCTGGAGTAGAAGATACTAAAAAGTATCCATTTAGCATAACTAGCACTCGTAGAAAGGGGAGATGTAAACTAACAAGAACCGTAGAAATTAGAACTCAAAAAGACAATACTCTTTTAGGAAGTGCAAAAAATAAAACTGAGGCTATCTCCTTAGCTAAAGATTTAGTAAAACAGTATCAAGAGGATGTATACGGAAGAACAGTGTATGTTTCAAATGATACTGACTTTGAGATAAAATATACTCCTTCCACAAAGGCCCAGTTGGGTCAGTATATAGTATTTGGAGTAGATGAAGCAGATGTTAGAATAAGTAAAAGAAAAAATAGAGGTTTTGAATAATTTCTATTTTCTGATATAATAATTATCTTGATATGTATATAATTAAACGGGATGGCTCTAGACAAATATATAACCCCGAAAAAATAAACAAAGCAATTTCAGCAGCTTTACAAGTATGTCATTGCGATATTAAAAATCCAGTTCAGTTTATCAAAGTAAATGACGGGGATTCTGTGGAACTAATCCAAGATAAAATTGAAAATTGATTAATGGACACCTGTAAAGACGCCGCAAAAGCATTTATGCTATATAGGGCCAGACATAAAAATATTAGAGATTGAGTTTCTAAAAAGGAAAAATTTATAGAAGACTACAAAAAATCTTCTAATACTGCTAATGCAACTATTGATGATAATTCAAATGTGTCTGGAAAGAATATTGGTATTTTAAATGCTGAAATTCATAAATCTGATAATATTTTAATCAGTAGAGGTATGGTTGAAAAAGAACTTAGAGAGTTATATCCTGAGTTTGATGCCAAACAATATAGTCGAGACCTTAATCACCATATTATTTATAAACATGATGAATCTGGTTTTGCGGGTGCAATTGCTCCATACTGCTGTAGCATTACTATGTACCCATTTTTAAATGAGGGGATAAAGAATATTGGAGGACTTTCAGCCTACCCAAAAAATATTGATTCTTTTTGCGGAATGTACATTAATCTGATTTTTGCCACATCTGCTCAGTTTGCAGGAGCTGTAGCTACATCTGAATTTTTGTTATATTTTGATTATTTTGCAAAAAAAGAATGGGGAGATAAGTATTATCTTAACTGTGATAAATTAATTACATCTGAGTTAGTACAAAGACCCAAAACAATTAAAAATCAAATTCATCAATACTTTCAACAGGTTGTATATTCAATCAATCAACCTGCAGCGGCGCGTGGAATGCAAGCTGCATTTGTAAACTTTTCATACTTTGATAAACCGTTTTTTGAAGGAATGTTCGGGGATTTTGTATTCCCTGATGGAACTAAGCCTACTTGAGAGTCTTTAAATTGACTTCAGAGAGAATTTATGCAATGATTTAATGAAGAACGCCTAAAAACAATGATTACATTTCCTGTCGAATCTTTTGCATTAGTATATAAAGATGGAGATTTCCTTGATAAAGAAAGTGCTAAGTTTGTTGCTGAAGAATATGCTAGAGGACATTCTTTCTTTACATATATTAGTGATAGTGTAGACAGTCTTTCATCATGTTGCAGGCTTAAAAACATGTTACAGACAAGGGAATTTAACTTTACTAATGGCAACATGGGAGTTCAAACAGGATCTAAAAGCGTAATTACTCTTAATTTAAATCGAATTATACAAGATTGGTATAAGGAATATCATAGGGTGGACGGGTTGGATATGCATACTTCTAGCAAAGAACAGTTAAAACTTTACATAATTGACATTCTAAACCGAGTATACAAGTATCATACTGCGTACAATTCACTTCTTTATAAAATATATAATGCGAATTTATTACCTGTATACAAAGCAGGGTTTATTAATTTAGATAAACAATATCTAACCATTGGGATTAATGGACTTAATGAAGCCGCTAATTTTCTAGGAATTGAATGTACTGACAATTCTGATTATAAAGATTTTTGTCAGTTTATCTTTAGTACAATTAAAGAACAAAATAAATTTCACAAAACTAAAATAGAAACTTATAATACAGAGTGTGTACCTGCTGAATCCTTAGCTGTTAAAAACTATAACTGAGATAAAGAAGATGGATATTGAGTTCCTGATAACATTAATTTATATGCGAGTTACATTTATAGGCCTAGTGATAAATCCCTAAGTGTGTTAGATAAACTACGAATGCACGGGTCTGAATATATTGGAGAATATCTAGACGGGGGGTCAGCAGCCCATATAAACTTAGAGGAACATTTATCAGTTAAACAATATGAGCAACTCCTAAAGTATGCTGCACAAGTGGGATGCCAGTATTTTACTTTCAATATTCCTAATAGTGAATGTGAAGATTGTGGGTACATAACAAAACATCCTATAGATGTTTGCCCCAAATGTGGTAGTAATAAAATAAGCTTATGAGATCGAGTAATTGGATATTTAACTAAGATTAGTAATTGGTCGTCTGGGAGACAGATAGAACAAAAAACTAGAGTTTACAATAAAAATATAACTAATGATTAAATATACAGATACTCAGGTTACATTTAGAGAGATTCCCGATGAAGTAACCCTATGTATAAATATATCAGGATGCCCTAATCATTGTGAAGGGTGTCATAGTTTATACTTAGCAAATGACATTGGAACTGAGTTAACATTTAATGAGTTACTAAAACTAATAGTATTAAACAACGGTATTACATGTGTTTCTTTTATGGGCGGTGATCAAGATCCTAAATATATTAATACATGTGCAGAAATAATTAAAAGTAGTGATTTGTCATTAAATGTTGCTTGGTATTCTGGAAAACAAGAACTATCTAATGAAATTAGTTTAAATAATTTTGATTATATTAAATTAGGTCCATATATAGCTGCAAGGGGTCCTTTAGATAATCCAAATACAAATCAACGATTGTACAAGATTAATAATAATAAATTGGAAGATATTACTAATTTATTCTGAAAATAGCTTTAGGTATATGTTATTAAAATTAGGTTCATTTGAGTTTAAACAATGTGATTACATTGGTGATATTCCAAGCAAACCAGATTTAGAAATAGTTAAACGCCAGGAAAATCCTTATTATAACAAGCAGGATTTATTCATTAAGGATGGAAATGTTTATCATCCTAATAACAGAAACTATAGTTTTATTAATATTCATGAGTCTTGTTTTAAGGATCCAACATCTATTTATACAGTCGCAAGATTTCATTTTAATGAAAAAAACGATGATTGGGATTTAATATGTTACCAACATATTATTGACTTTAATGATGATGAAATTATTAATTTCAGAGATTTAGTAAAAATGGCATTTAACTATTTAAGTAATTTTTCAGAAGAATAGTAAACAATGAAATATCAAATAAAACCTGGTTGACAACTTAATCCTAATGAAAAAGTTGTTAAAGGTATAACTAAATTACTTGAAAAGAATAACATGGTTTGTCCATGTATCCACATAGAGGATGATGGGGACCTTCACTGCCCTTGTGAGTCTTATAGACTACGGGACAAATGTTGTTGTAAATTATATATAAAATTAGATAAAAATGAAAATAAAGGCTAGAGAAATAACCACAGGATGCAAATTTGAAGTAATCAAAAAAGGAGACTGGATTGATTTACATGCTGCTGAAGATATTGAACTTAGCTCTCCTCAGGCAGGAGTGCAATATGAAAAAGACGGAAAGAAATTTAGAGATGTTGTGTTTGAAAACAAGCTAATTCCGCTTGGAGTTGCCGTAGCACTAGCTCCTGGATATGAAGCAGTAGTCGTGCCCAGAAGCAGCTCATTTAGGAATTTCAATATAATTCAGCCAAATTCTCCTGGAGTTATTGATTACACATACCGTGGAACCTATGACGAATGGAGTCTTCCTGTAGTAGCACTCGGTCCTGTTCATATTAAAAGGGGGGATCGAATTTGTCAGTTTAGGATTCAGCTAAGCCAAAAAGCTACAATATGGCAAAAGATTAAGTGGTTATTTACTTCCAAAATTAAATTTGTATGGGTAGACAGCTTAGAAGATACTTCTAGGGGCGGATTTGGTACAACTGGAAAATAATGAATTATAAATTATCTAAATTAGAAGAAGTATATAAAGTCAAGTTAGATGATACTCAAAAACAAGTATTGTCTGATTTGACTAATTTTGTTGAGTCTAGGGAACAAGAAATATGTTTATCAGCACGGGCGGGAACTGGTAAAAGTTTAATTTTAAGTATGCTGTATGACATTGTAGAAGAAAACGGTTATACATGTGCTTTTGTTGCTCCTACTAATAAAGCTAAATTAGTAGTCACAGATAGAGGTAATCAACTTAGAAATTCTTTAACTCTTCACTCTTTGTTAAACTTAAGACCTAATATCGAGATTATGGAGTTTGATGCCTCTCAACTATCATTTAATTTTGGTTGTAGTAAGTCTCAGCCATACTATGATATTTTGTTAATCGACGAATGTAGTATGATTAATGATGATCTTTACAATGTTTTAAAGAAGAAATGTAAAGAATCTAAGTTAATTTTCTCTGGAGATAAGAGCCAATTAGCTCCTGTTAAACAAAGGCATATATCTAAAATATTTAATTTAAGAACTCTTGTCCTTACTAAAATACATCGCCAGCCTGAGGGTAAACTGTATAAAATTCTAGAGTATTTAAGAAAGAAACCACTATATCATTTTGAGAATGTATCTGACGAAAATGGAAGTGTTATAATCTGTAATAACATATCTAGCATGATTAACCAGTATAGTTATTTGTTTAAAATTAGTAAAGATTTTAACGATCAAAATCTAGTAAAAATGATAACTTATACTAACAACAGAATTAGTGCTCTAAATCAGATTATTAGAAAAAGTTTATACTCTGATGATCAAGAATATCATATTGGGGAGGTTTTAACAGGATATGATACATGTAACTATATATCTGATATATGTATAAATAACTCAAGAGATTATGTAGTTGAGAATATTTGCCCTACTGTTATTTCACTTGGAACCATTAAATTAAATGGATATTATCTAATGTTAAAAGATAACACTGGTATTAGTTTTCAAATTGCTATTTTATCTCGTAACAATGCAGAGTTTCTTTTTGCTAAATTAGCAGAATATCTAGAAACTAAACGTCAAAAGGCAGTTCATACTAAGAGCTCTAAGGACTGGTCTTCTTTTTTTAAATTTTATAATTCTTTTTTAACTCCAGTAGATTTACTATTTGAAGGAAGAGTAATTAAACGTAAATCATTAGATTATGGATATTGTATGTCTGCTTATAAAAGCCAAAGTAGCACATATTCTATTGTTTTGATAGATATGGAAAACATATGGAGATGTCAAGATAAAGAAGAGCTAAGACAAATGCAGTATGTGGCTTGTAGCCGTACCAAGAGTGATTTAATTATATATCAAAAAGATGGTAATGGTTTAACTAAAAGAAATAATAATGGCTAGTTTTAAGTTTCAAAAGGAAGATTTAATAGCAATTGTGCTCTGTTTAAGACGAACAAATTTCCACGATCCAAAAGATTCTGAGGAATTATCAAAAATAAAACAATTAACCCCTGGAGTAATCTCTATACTTTTGGAAATGTGCTTTGGAAATTATAACTCAAATTTGATTTGGAAATTTGCTTTTTATCCCGATAAAAGTCAATTCGATTCTGTAGATCAATTATATGACTATTTAATTGATCCTTGTTCTAGTTTAGTTTCAGACAAGGCAATTTCATTACAGGAATTAGTGGAAAAATACCCAGAGGTTCAAACATTATTAGAATTAAAACAGTATATAGATGAAAACTATACTTCATAGAGCTAAGATATTTCTTAGGAGGATACTAAGAGTCCCATATTGTACCTATTTATGTATTAGATTTCCATTCTTATATCCTAGAAATAGATTTTCTGACTTACATTATACTAACTGGAGACTTAAAAGGAAAATAAAAGAATTATATGACAAGGGCACTCTATCTCTAAATGTTTTAATAGCATCTGAGGATTATCCAGAAGAAACTATGGCAAAATATAGTCAAAACAATGCACAGTCTCCTTCTGGAGAGATTGTTTATTCAATAAAGAATAACATTTCATATTTTGGGCATAATATTTCGGTAGAGTTATTAAATAATACAATTCTAGTTTCTGTTAACAATAAAGTAAAAAAGTACCTTTATGCCCGTGATTATATCAAATCTGGAAAAGTTACTAATGTATACTTAGTTTCCTGGAAGCGAACTGTAAATAACTTTTTTGGAGAACCTGTAATAACTAATAGATATTTTATAATACTATGTGGTGAGGATATAGATCCTCATACTTATAAGACAAAGGATAATTATTTTAATACTGTCTATCTTAGAATTAAAATAAACTCACTAGCCAATTTCAAATGTAAACTTCTAGAAACATTTGAAAAGTATGTTTTACAGTACATTTTTGTGTTGCCAACATATACAGAGCTTGATAATATGCCTACTGGGTGGAAAAAGGCTTTTGGAATTAGAATGTGTGCTGATATTAAAAAAGAGCTAAAGAAACACAATTATCTATATAAGTATAGAATCACACAGATAAAAGAAAAATTTGGACAACTTAGGTGGTATGATAATGGATCTCCTGAAGGGTGTATTTACCCTATAATAGATAAATATGAGCAATTATCTGAAAAAATCTGTATAAATTGTGGATCTCCAGCTAAATATATAACTAGAGGATGGATTAGTCCTTATTGTGAAAATTGTGTACCTAAAAATGTAAATTCTGATGAAATTAAGTGTTAGTAAAAAAGCTAAGGTTAATTACCTTGCTAAGATTGTCCAAATTGATTCATTTAGACCTCACCCTAATGCTGAGCGTCTAAAGTTAGCAACTGTTGATGGATATATAATTTCAACATCAATCGATTCTGCAGAGGGAATCTATGTGTATTTCCCTGTTGAATGTGTCATTAATTCAGATTTCTTAAAAGTTAATAATCTTTATAGAAAAGCAGATCTCAATGCTGACTCTGCTAAACAGGGATTTTTTGAGGAATCTGGGCGAGTAAAATGTATTAAACTAAGAGGGCTTGCATCAGAGGGACTTATAATGCCTATTTATGAATTATGCAAGTTTGCTGGAGAAGGAATCTCCGAACCTGTAGATGTTGTAGAGATGTCAAAACTGGTTGGAACTGAGTTTGATACTGTAAATGATAAATTATTTGTCTGGAAATATGTAATTCCAACTAAAACTTCTGGAGGAATTAATGGCTCAACTAAAGAGAAGAAGGAAGTTCTTAATATAGTTGATGACCAATTCCACTTCCATATTGATACAGAACAGTTGCAGAAAAATATTCATAAAGTTCAGCCAACTGATATTATTAATATTTCTTGGAAAGAGCATGGAACAAGTTTAATTTTATGTAATCTACTTACTAAGAAAAAGTTATCTTGGAAAGAGAAGATTGCTAAATTCTTTGGAGTTCCTGTATCTGAAAGTGAATATAAGAAATTCTGTTCGTCAAGAAAGGTTATCAAAAATCCTGAATTAAATCCTGGTTTAACTAAAGGATACTACGATTGTGATATTTGGAATCTTGCCTTCGAAGTATTAAAGGATTACTTATCTAAGGGGCTTTCTATCTACGCAGAAATTGTAGGATATATACCTACAGGATCTATGATTCAATCTGGATATGATTATCAATGTATCTATGATCCTAAAACTTATGAGTATTCAAAAATGACTCCTAAACAAATGTATGATGCAAAACTGTTTGACATTATTGTTTACAGAATTACATACACTAATGTAGAAGGAAGAGTTTTTGAATTCTCTACCCAACAAATGAAAGCATTCTGCGAAAAATACGGGATTCATTGTATTAAAGAGCTCTACTATGGAACAGCACAACAATTATTCCCCGAGTTGAGCCCCAATGAACATTGGCATGAGAACTTCCTACAAGCTCTAAGAGATAAATACTTAGAGAGAGAATCAGTTCTTTGCAGTAATAAGGTTCCAGAGGAGGGGATTGTTCTTCGTAGAGAAGTGAGTGAAATTGATGTTTATAAACTTAAGTCGGTAGCATTCCTTGAGAGGGAAACAAAAGAATTAGATAAAGGAATTGTTAATATTGAGGATTCTCAAATTTAATAAAAATATAATATGATGATTACAAACAAAACAATCTTAAAAGTTTTAGAGACATGGCCAGTCGAAGAAGTTTTTCTTGATGTGCAAAGTAAAACTTACACTGTAATGTTTTCTAATAAAAGACTTCATATCGAATTTGTGATGTCTTTTGATAGAGAAGACCCTACTATCTATCTAAATATATATAATGAATCTTCACATATAATTTATGCAGATGTAGTTAAAGACGAAATTCAGATAGACTCTACTTTCTTAATCAAGAAGGCTGCTGATACATGGCTAGCTAAGAACCTAGTATTTGAAGAAGATACTACACATAACTGTTTTGAAGAATTAATCTAATGACTACTGAAGAGATAAAACAACTAAAAGAAGATAATAACATTAAATTTGTTTATAAAATCCCTTGCTCATTGTATGACGAGGGATTTGAGTATATTATTATTGGAAATATTAAAACCTTTAGACATAATAATATTAGATCATTTAGTATAGACGATTGATTTCTTAGAATGTATTGTGGAAGTTTACTTCCATATGTTTGTTCAACACTTCCTAGATCTTTTAAGATTAAGGAGTATTTAAATATATATGAAAAACCTGACTTACTTAAGCTTAGAAAATTTATATTAAGTCTAAAGGACCCAAATGAAATCATACAGGAATCTCTTTGGGGGTTACAAGTCATAAAAGAATCCAAGGTTAATAGACCCGATGTTTTTAAAACTAAATGGACTGAGGCTAAAGCAGTAAATTCGTTCTTAACCTCAGTTGATCCTATTTTTAGAAAAAGCTTACATGATAAATAATTTAATTATTAATAGGGCTCCTCAGGACAAAACTTTACTTGTCTTGATGGGCCCTCCATAACTAGCTTGTGGAAAATCAACTTTTGCAAGAGAATTTGTAAAAGGGAAGAGTACTTGGATACGAGTTTGTAGAGATGATATAAGATTAATGTGCGGAGATTATTGGATACCAGATAGAGAAAATATTATTAATATATATGAAAGGCAAATGGTTGAAGAAGCTCTTGCTAACAATTACAATGTTATTATAGATGCTACAAATTTAAATCCAAAGACACAATCCAAATGGAAATCAATTGCACAAACATTTAATGCAAAGTTGCTATATAAGGAATTTATTATCCCTTATAAAGAAGCTGTTAAAAGAGATAAGAATCGAAATTTGCAGATAGGAGAGGATACAATACGTATGTTTTACAGAAAGTATTATCCTGAGGAACTACAGGTTGATTTGGATGAATTATAAATTACGTTAAAACTATGAAGATGACAAAGTATGTTATTGTAGAGTGACCATACAGTCAAGAATTAATGGAATATGATGATTTTGATTGTCACTCTTGTCTTATTAATGATGAGAGCTGAGTTGACCAGTACGGAAGTGCATCATATTTTGTTGAAGAAGACTAGTTAAAACAAATAGGAAAATGTTAAAAATCTATAACCTCTATATAAAGATATATAATAGTTCTTGTAAACTTAACGATATAGTTCTACAAGATAATCTATTATATTTAAGTATTATAATTAGTAGCTTATTTTAGTGAAATCAAAAGTTAAAAACTTTGAAATAGATGTTAAACCCATGACTAAGTTTGAGTACAATAAGCAAATTTTAAAAATGGAAATTCAGCATTTGGAAAATAAGAGAGTTGCTGGATTCTACTGTAATTGGAATGGGTATAAATTTTGAATTTCTAAAGATGATTTTGATAAAATCTATATTTTATAGGTATAACAATGATTTACCTTGTAACTAACTCAAAGGAACTATTTACTAATGATACTTATACTATTATAAGTGTAGAAGAATCTTTGAAATTATTAGAACCGTTAAGAATAGTTGGATTAGATACTGAAACTGATGGATTAAATTGTTGGTCGAATAAGTTAAAAACTATCCAATTAGGGTGTTATGATTTTCAAGTAGTTATTGATTGTTTAACTGTATCTCCTGGTAAATATAAATCATATCTAGAGTCTGATAGATTATTTATTGGACACAATATTAAATTTGATTTGTGTTTTCTATTTAGAAAAGATATATGGCCTAGAAATGTATATGATACTTATTTGGGAGAAAAATTGTTATGACTAGGTTACCCTATAAAACTTAAACCAGAAGTCTGGTCTAGAATCCAGTGTGATAGATATACCGCTAAAGTCTCAGATTCTGGGAATGTGTCTGGATATATTTTAGAAATGAACTTAAAAAAACTTGGAGAGTTGTATCTTGGTATTGAACTTGATAAAACAGTTCGAGGCAAGATTATCTATGCAGGACTAACTGATGAAGTAGTAGTATATAGTGCTTTAGATGTTAAATATCTAGAAAAATTAATGGAAGCTCAAAAGAAAAAACTTAAAGAGCAGAGATTATTAAATGCTATAAAGTATGAAAATGCTTTCACAGTTCCTCTAGCTTATATGGAATATTGTGGTGTGAAAATAAATACTACTAAGTGGAAGGCTAAAATGGAAAAAGATAATCAAAGAAAGCAGGCTCTAGAGGAGCAGCTAAATAAATGATTAATAACTAATATGCCTAAATCTAAATATATTACAGTAAATACCCAGGGGAATCTATTTGAAGGATTTGATACTAAGCCTAAAGTAACTTTAAATTGAAATAGTACACAGCAATTAATACCACTATTTAAATCACTTGGAGTAGATGTTGAAACAGTTGATAAGGGAGAAGAGAAAGATAGTTTAGAAGCTAAGGTTTTAGGTCCTCAAAAGGATAAAACTGCTCTAATACCTATTTATCTTTCTTATAAAGAAGCTGTTAAAGTTACTTCTACTTATGGTCAGAATTTTTTAGATCAAATAAATCCAGTTAGTGGTAGAATCCACACTAAATTTCAAGTAATTGGAACTGATACAGACAGGATTAGTTCTGGAGGAAAAGAAAGTAATGGCACTAAATTAATTAACTTCCTTAATATACCTTCTGATGCAGAAACAAGAGAGTGTTTTGAAGCAGAAGATGGAAATCGTTGAATATCAATAGATTACATTGGTCAGGAAACTTATTTAATGGCTTCTATATCTAATGATAAGGCAATTATAAAAGAGTTAACTGAGGGAAGTGGAGATATACACAGTCTAACTGCATATATTAGCTATATGGATATTCCTAGAGATACTCCAATTAAAGACATTAAAAAATTATATCACAATAGACGCCAGGACGCTAAAGGAATTGAGTTTGCCATAAATTATGGCGGAGATGCAAATACTATTCACCAAAACACAGGACTTCCTTTAGAACAATGCAAGTCTATTTATAATAATTATATGTCTGGTTTTTCAGGACTTGCTTCTTATCAAAAATTTAGGCGTAAAGACTGGTGGGATAAGGGATATATTTTATTAAATTCAAAAACAGGTCATAAAGCTTATATATATGACTATGATACTTTAGTTAAAGAGTATAAATCTTTTCAAGAAGAAGGATTTTGGGACTATTATAGAAATTTAAAGAAATCAGATCCTAAAAGTTATACAATTCAAAAAGTTAAAAAGTTCTTTAAACGAAAAGCAGATTCAGAAAAACAAAGTATTAACTATGTGATACAAAACGCTGGAGCATTATGCTCTAAAGTAAGTATTATAAATTTCTTTAAATATTTAAGAGAAAATAATCTTCTTAATAAAGTAAAGATTTGTATTTTACCATACGACGAAGCAAACGTTGAGGCCCCCGAAGAAATAGCAGAAGAAGTAGCTAAAAAACTTTATGATTGTATGGTAGAAGCTGGAGCTTATTTTTGTACTAGATGTAAACTAGATGCTGAGATTTCTCGTCTCCCTGATGGATCGTTACCAACGTATTGAATCCACTAATATAATAAATACTACAAAAAAAAATGAGCCATATAGAAACACATATTGGAAGAGTACTAGAGTTGAGTTTCCCAGATAACATTAATGATTATTTGATAAATAACGGTATTAACATTAATAATAAAGAACAACACAAAAACTATGTAGTGTATTATGATAGTGATAATCAAATGCGATACATTGTAACTGAATCTAAGAGATTGTTTATTGTTGATAATACCGAATTGCCAAATCAAAATGATATCAATGAGTTCGTAAAAATCAATAACAATGAATATCATTATGTGTTTAAGTTTTACAATGGTGGGACTTACTTTGATGAAATATTAACTGAACATTTAAATAAAATTAAATTTTAATATGAAAGTAAAAGAAATTATAGCAACAATTAATAATACTGATTATTATTCTATTAATACAGCAGTTAAAGCTGCAGAACTCTGTAAAGCAAATTGTGTGGTAGAGAATTATAACTTTTCAAAGCATCGTAATTTTGATATCACTACTAACATTTATAAGTGTGATGATGGTTTTGTGGCTATCACTGGGCTTATTAATGATCGTAGTAAAGTGGGTTATGAAGAGTATAATATTCCTGCATTTGCAGAAGAATATATAGAGATTCCTACTGTAACCTATGCTCCTAAATATCGTCGATAATGAAAGTTAATGAAGTAATAAATCTAATACAGGATAATTATCCTCTATATTCATTATATAGTGCTGAGGAACTTATTAATAATAAAACTCAAAAAGTTGCCAGTAATCTATACATTGATGAACGCAGACATTATGAAATCTCAACAGATGTATATAAATGTGAGGATGGATACATTGGTATAACTGGGCCTTCTAAATTGTATAGTGAACAAAATAGTTGGGAAGATATTGATGAACCATGTTTTGCCTCCGAATTTATTGCAGTTCCAACTATAACCTATAAGCAAAAGCAGTAAACAATTATATGAAGTTTATTAAAAGTAGTTTTGAAATTTTAGACCAAATTCCTAGTATAGATGGTATATATAGACAAATTGAATTAACAGGAAGAGTATCATACAAAAGTGAGGATAAGATAACAGAAGATTCTGCTAAGAAATTTGTAGATATGCTTATTAAACGGGGGCATACTAGTTGTCTAGAGCATGGTACCGTTTACTTATCTTGTTCAGATGAAGAATTTATTTATCTAGGTTTTAGATACGAATGTAATAACTACTCAAGTGTTGTATGGAAGGAATTTGCCCCTGGACAAAGAACTAGAGTTTATGTAACAACTAATTATCGAGTTTTATATGAAAATAACTGGCTTGATGATTTAAAATATCTTTGTGAACCTACAGAATATCATGAAAAACGAATTACAGTAAAGTTTACTCTTCCAATTTCTATAAGTCGTGAGTTTTGTCGTCATCGTGTATTCTCATTTATGGAACAATCAACCAGATATTGTAATTATAACGTTGATAAATTTAATAACGAACTTACTTTTATTATTCCTTATTGGGCTGATCTAAAAGAAGCTAGATATCAATATTGGGACAATGATTGGGTAGATGCTACAGATAAAGACAGAATTCCTAATACTGTTTTAAAACATTTTGAAGGAGATTCTACTGATATTTTCTTATCTCAGTGCGAATCAGCTGAAGTAAATTATAAGGCCTTAGTTAATAGAGGGTGTAAAGCTCAACAAGCAAGAGAAATTCTTCCTTTATGTACTAAAACAGAGTTAATTATGACTGGTACTGCTGAACAATGGAAGGGATTCTTTAAACTAAGGTGTGATAAGGCAGCTCATCCACAAGCCCGTGAACTAGCTATTCCTTTGAAAGAAGAGTTCATTAAAAGAAATTTATTAGATGGAAACGATTAAACAACTAATAGAAGAATTTCTTAACTCTGACAATAAAGAATTAGACTTACCAATGACTCCTATTGATAATATAGATGATATTATGCAGGAGCTTGGGGTTTTTGAGGATTGGGGTCTTGAGGTTAACTCATACGGAAGCTTCTATAAATCTTATGTCTATGGCCATCAGGGTTTAGATTTTAGTGGTTCTTTAGCTTGTGGTAAATTTACGCTTAATAAAAGATAATATGCCTAAAAATGTAATAATGTTTGAAGTAGATGAGTGGGATGACTTGGTTACATCTACTTATAGAAGAATCTACAGGTTTCAACAACAAGACGGCTGTAAAGATCAAGGAGTTTATTGTTTTACAGTTCCTTTTGCGGATTGTTATGTGGAGGATTATGAACGGGACGAAATTCCAGAAGAAATTAATGGAGAAATAAGAGGAGTAAGTTTCAAAGCATGGTTAGAACGAGATCCTAATACTCCTAACTTTTTAGAAAAATATAGGCATGAATTGTTTTGGGATAGAAACTTTTATCCTCATGTTAGTATGATCATTAAAGATCTTGAGAACAAAGGAATTTTAAAAGAAGGTGAGTATATAATTAATATTGATCAGTAAAATCATGTTAAATAAGAATATTATTAAATTTCAGGAAAGGTGAGGATTAGGTAATATGCAAGTATTTTCATATGGTAATAGAAAGTTACCTAAAGAGACTCTAATTGTAAACATTACATCTGCAGCTGCTTGTCCTTCTGAAAAATTAGGATTTTGCAGATGTAGTGAAGTATGTTATGCTAAGAAATGTGAACGTATATATAAGGCATATTCACACAAAAATACCTTAATTGAATCTTATATGTATTTATGAGATGATAGGGATCTTAAAGAAATGCTAATGTATTATATACTTTATTCTCCTGTTAAAATCAAATATGTAAGACTTAATGAAGCTGGGGATTTTCCAAATCAACAGTCAGTCAACAGATGATCTAATATTGGAAAATGATTATACAAAGTTTTTGGAATTAAAACATATTGTTACACTTGTAGAGAAGACTTAAACTTTAGTGGAGTTAATTTCATAGTAAATGCATCTTCTCCTAATATTAAGGGTCATCGGTGGTTTTTTTGTGTGAACAAGGATCAATTTGAACAATTACCCTCTGAAGCTGTTAAATGTAAAGGAGATTGTCATAAATGTACCCTTTGTTATAGCAGCAAATATCAAGGAGTAATATATTGTAAACAACATTAGTTAAGTTGTTAAAATAAAATTTAATTAAAAATCCTGAGGTATATAGAATTATAGACTTTCTACCTCAGGATTTTTACAGGTATAAAGTTTACACTTTAGCCTAATAAAAAGGATAGATTATGCAGTTAACTAAAGCATATAAAGAGCTTTTAATAAAAAGGCCATTTTATGGCTTATTTCTTTTAAATTTAAGAAAAAATATCATTTCTGAAAAACATGAAGTTACTACTGCTGCAGTAGGCACTGATGGTATTAATTTTGCGCTTTATATTAATAAAGATTTCTGGGATCAACTTACTGACACTGAGCAGCTTGCTGTGCTTACACATGAGGTAATGCATATATGTTTCTTTCATTTAACAGATGCTTTTAAAGCGAGCAATCACTATCTTATGAATATTGCAACTGACCTCTCTATAAATCAGTTTATAGTAGGACTTCCTACTGGATGTGTTACTCTTGATGGAATTTCAAAATTAATTGGTAAAAATCTTGAGCCAAAAAGAGGAGCATGGTATTACTATGATGAAATATGCAAATTTGCTAAGGATCACCCAGAAAAGTGTATTCCAGGATCAGGAGGAATTTCTGATTTTAGAAGTATTGATAATCATAGTATGTGGCCAGAGAAAATATCAGAAGCCGAACGAAAACTATATGAAAATCAGATAAAAGCTCAACTTAAAGAATGTACCGATACAGTTAGTAAATTCGCTGGAACAATTCCAGGGGAATTAACTGATATTTTGAAAGAAATTAAAAACAATCCTCCTATATTTAACTGGAAAAAATATTTTAGAAGGATAGTTGGAAATGTTATCACTAATAATATTGTGTTAACTAGAATGCGCCCATCAAAAAGAATTCCTGATTCTTTAGGTATTAAATTTAAGAGAAACCCTAATATATGTGTTATTGTAGATACATCAGGATCTATTAAGATGAAAAATTTTGAGGAATTCTTTTCAGAAATAGACCATATTCACAAAACTGGAGTTAATATTACAGTAGTTGAATGTGATACTAAAATAACTAATATATTTGAATATAAAAAATTTAAAAATATAGAATTTAAAGGAAGAGGAGGTACCGATATGACTGAAGCAATTCAATACTACAAAGAACATGGAAATTTTAGTTCATGTATATTGTTTACTGATGGATATCTCTCTACTTTTAATTTACCTTTATGTCATAATTTAATCTGGGTGATAACTAGTAATGGGAATAAATCTCAAAAATATCCAGGAAAAACTATTTTTATACCGTAATAAATATGGAACTAACACTAGCAGAGACAAAAGATATAATTAAATATATAATAGAAAACAATAAAACGCTACAAGCCAAAGGAGAATACCCAGTTGCTGTAAATCTCTGTGGGCAGGCAGGAATCGGTAAGACAGCAATTATCAGACAGTTAGCAAAAGAACTTAATGCCAATTTTATATTTCTATCACTTTCAGAGTTAACAGACCCAGCCGAACTTTGTGGATGGCCAATTAAGGAACATTATGTATGTAAAGATGATGACTGTACTTGGATAACAGGAGAGTTAATTGAAGCATATACAAAAGCTGGGTATGCTATTACTAATGAAACTCGTATGGGATATGCTATCCCAGCATGGCTAAAAGGGATAGATCCAAATAAGACAACTCTCTGTGTATTAGATGATTACACGCGTGCTACCCCAGCTATTCTCCAAGCTTGCATGCAGATAACTTATGAACAAGAATATATATCTTGGAAGCTTCCAAAGAATACTACCGTAGTTCTCACTACAAACCCTGATGATGGAAGTTTTAATGTAAACAACCTTGATTCAGCTATGAGAACTAGATTTATCACTTTTAATGTAAAATTTGACAAAAATGATTGGGCTCAGTATGCTGAAAACCAAGGGATTGATGGGCGTGCTATTAACTTTCTTCTTCAGTATGGGGATGAATTAATGGACACTTCTAGAACTAAAGAAGCAAAGGTCAATGCACGCAACTTCACTATGTTTGCTAATGTTATTTCTGGTATTAGTGATTGGTCCAAACCAGAAAACTTAGTTCTTATTTTACAAATTTCATCAGGCTGTTTTCTTGATGATGATGATATTGTTGGAGGTTTATTTACAACATTTATCGCAAACAAAATGGATAAACTTTTATCTCCAGAGGATTTAATTTATAAAGATTGGGGGTATGTTAAAAGGATACTTGAAGATCAGCTATATGATGATGATAAATATCGAGCAGATATCGCTTCTGTTATTACAACTCGATTCATGAATTATTGTATCGCATATTTTAAAAAGGAAGGATCAAAGACAGATATTATAACAGATCGTATTCTTAAGATTGTGGATAATGAAAAGTTATTATTAACTGAAGATCTATTGTTTAATTTAATTAGAACCTTGAATAAGAACTATCCTGGAAAATGTAATAAATTATTGTTAAACCCAAAAATTGCTAAAAAATTAATTTAAATGGCTGAGATTTACACTATATTAAATACAGAGTTACACAATATAAAATATATTGGGCTAATAGGTTCTTATGGTAATAAGGTAGATACAACATTAGATCTTGACGCTTTTCTAATACCAAAGTGTTTTGGAAAAGATAATACAGGGGGAACTATTCACCCAGTATCCTGGAGATGCAAAAGTATTAGTTTATATAGTGCTTATGGAATTTTTCTTGGTAGCTCAAAGGATATTCTTAACAATATTAACTCTAAATTAGATCATACAAATATAAATTTGTTTAAGAAAGTTTATTTTGATCCTCAGTGTACATATCCTCGATATAAACTTAGTGTTTTATCTACAATCAAAAGAACTACTAAGATTTCGAATGCAGATACAGCTATAATTAGTAAAGGCTGTGGTTCCTTTGTTGATCATAACTGTGACAGCTATGTTTGTAAAAATAAGAGTACAGATTATTTGATACTGTATTCTAGTAGTGAAAATTGTTACTATTTTATAGATTGGTCTTTAGATACTCTATCTAATCAAATCATGAATGTATACTTGCAAGAATTACTATGTAAGTATGCAGATAACAATCTTACAGGATACCATAGGTTTGCTTCTGCGTTAATAAATAAAAACATTTTGCCTGCTGATTGTAACGAGATTTATTGCGGGAAAACTGTTATTTTAGACTATAAAGGAAATAGGTTTCTTCAGGATCTGTTTACAAGATACACAAAATTAACTTATGATACTGACTTAGATAACTTTTTGACTAGTGGTTTAGAACCCTTAAGTGAAGAATCTATAAGTTCTATAGAAAAAATGATAGCCTCTAGAGATTCTTCTACTATAGAAATAGGAATAAATTTATTATGTAATATTCCTGTTACTAAATATCCTTGTACAATTACAATGCTTTTAATAAGATATGTTGAACCAATATTTAATAGTAACTTATCTAAATCAGTAAAATTCAAGTATATTTTAGATTATTTAGAGATAAGTAGAAAAACTATTTATATTTATTCTTGGAGTCTCTTAGACACTATGTATGCTAAGAGTACTGATGAAGACGATAAAAAAATAGCAAGACAATTGATACAGGATAAAATCTCCTTTAAAATATCTCAACTTATAGAGTTGAATAAAAGACAATATCCAAATATGGGATTTGATTACACCTTAATAATAAAATAAAAATGGGAAATATTATTGCAGTCTCTGGGTTAAAAAATTCAGGAAAAGACTTGGTATCTACTATGATACAATATTGTTTATCGGTTCCACGGTGCATGAGGTTTTACTGATTATATAAATTACTATATACCTTTATTATTCCAAAATATGAGATAACAAGTTTTGCCTCTTCTTTAAAAGAAGCCTTGTCTATTCTTATTAATGTTCCCACTGAAAAATTTAATAATAGAGAATTTAAAGAGTCTTGATATATCAAGCTTCATGATATTCATGTTACATCATTTCCAGATAAAAATTTAGTTATTACAGACAAAAAACTAAATAGGCTAATAAAATCTAATAAATTAACTTTAGTATCAAATTATTATATTACAATAAGACAGCTACTACAAATATTTGGAACAGAGATAATAAGGAAATATTTTGGAGATAGTTTTTGAGTATCAAGAACACTATTAAACAGTAACGATATTATTATTTCAGATATGAGATTTATAGTAGAGTATACCTATGTAAAAAATAACAATGGTATAACTATTTATGTTGATAGACACCAAAATCCAGGATTACATCGTAGTGAGTCCGAAGTAATCGAGCTATATAAAGGAAATAAGTTTGATTATATTATTGATAACAGTAAAGATTTGAAATATTTGTTTAATCAAGTATCTCATATAAGTAATAAACTTTAAGTATTATTTTAATTAAAAATGGCTAATACAGAAGTAAAATTCTGCAGTAATTGTTCTGCAAATAAAATTGAGCATGACTTTCAGGATGCTACATATGGTAAGTTCAAAAGAGTATTTAATGTAAATGAAAAGACAGGCACTAAAACATGTACTGTTTGTAACAGTGGCAAAAAACTAAAGAAATAATGGGAATATTTTTATTTGGAATTTTAGTTGGAATTATTATAGGCATCCTTTTGACTTTTTATAGGATCACAATATTAAATCGTTATGACCCTAACAGATTTGATGAAATTATTATGAAACTTCGTGAAAGATTAAACCAACTAGACAATTAATGAAAGATTATCGTATTAACAAGGAAATTAATTCTGAATTTGTCAGACTTAAGGATAGTGGAGAGTTAATTTCCTTACCAGAAGCTCAAAAGCTTGCTTTAGATAAAAATACTGACCTTATTGAATTATCAACATATATTGATAATGGCCAGGTATCAGTATGCATACTACAGGACTACCAAAAATTTATTTATCAGCAAAAAAAACGTGAGAAAGAGCTAAAAGCAAATCAGGTAAAAACTATAACAAAAGAACTACGTTTTGGAGTGCAAACTGGAGAACATGATTATTCCTTTAAACTAAATCATGCTAGAAAATTTATTACTTCTAAGGCAAGAGTAAAAGCATATGTAACATTCTATGGAAGGGAAATTATGTTTAAAGATAAAGGCGAAGTTTTATTGTTAAGATTAGCTTCTGATTTAGAAGATATTGCTAGAATTGAATCTATGCCAAAACTTGAAGGTAGAAGAATGTATCTAGTATTAATACCTAAATAAAATTTTATTATGTCGATTATTGCTTTTATTATAGGGTTTAGTGTTTGTAGACTTATTGATTATTTTAACCTAGATAAAAAAATTTGGAATTGAATTAAATCTAAACTTAGGTAATACCTAAAATTAAACCCCTTTACTGCTTAACTGCGGTAAAGGGGTTCTTTTTTTTTACTCCAATTTATTTCCTATGTATCTCAGATCATTTAACATACCAAAGGTTCCAGCCATGCCATCAAATAAGTTTTTATCTCCTGTAATTACATCAGATGCATTACTATAAATGTTTTTTAATATTCCATAAGCAGGAGGATTTAGATCTCCAAACATAGATGTTGTTAATTGATGAATAGGGCCGTCAGAAAATGATGTATACATTGCAGTTCCAAACATATGTCCAATAGGGCCAAGTTCATTATCTTCAGATAGTCAACAAGCCTTAATTATCATCATTAATATGGACATAAGTATCATATCGTTTAAAAACAAATAGAAATTTGCTCTTTTTGTATCATTTTTTCACAACTCCTGGAGTCCTTTAAAGTCTAATGTGAATAGTTTTTTGCCAAAACTTGCTATTGAGTACGCCATTCCTTCCATAAATCTACCCTGTCATTCAATATATGGCTCCCAGTTATCTCCATCTTTTAAATTTGTTTCAAGATCAATTCTAACATATGGAATGCCTTTTTCATCAAATTCATATACTCTTACAAAGCGTACACCGTCTTCATTAAACTTCTCAGCATACCTTCCTTGATTATAAGTACCTGGTTTTAAGATCCATTGTTCCATCTTAGCGGATAAAAAAGTTCTGAACTGTAACATTAAAGATCCTAAAAACATATGTTTCATAAGCATCTGTGTACTTCTATCATAGTGGCCAAAACACATTTCTGCAAAAGATTTAATACTAGTACTTTCTTGTATTGTGTAGGCTCTTGGTAAGGGATCTCCATCTTGCAAATTTCAACCTTCTTTATTAAATTGTTCCAGCATAGTAGTATATAAAGCTTTTTGCCTTTTATATTTCAACGATTTTTTGTCTGCTCCACTGTCATTTAATAGACTAAAGCGGGCATCTTTTTTAAAATCATATACCAGTTTATCATTTATAATACTATGAGCTTCTCAACAGCCTTCGTGTATCATTTTGGCAATTAACAAACCCAATCGATGATATGCATCTGGGACACGGTTAAAGATATATAAAGTATCTGAATTTATATTTTTAATACCAGATCTTGATTGACTTAATCTTTCTTGTACTTGATGAGGATCCGCATTTGCCATTCCATATTCTACGTTTAATGCATCAACCAGTGTTAATGTATTTAAGTTTGTTGTTGACTGTTTAAAAATAATACCTCATGCTTTTGCTACATCTGACCTGCTAAACTGATCTTTTCCATAAGCATTTGCCATAGTTCTACTAATATGCATTCAAATACCTTGCATCATTTCTCGAATACCCGATCTCATGTTTAGACCTAAAGCAGTAGCAGTTGTTATTGACTTTATAGTAGACAAAAACTTATATACTTCTCCCAACTGTTTATCCATAATTGGTTTACCATAAGCGTTAACATCAATAAACTTATCAATATATTCAATTACATTGTCTGTTGCAACTCCATACATCTGTTGATTATATTGTAGTGCTATCTTAATGCCCTGAAGTCTAGGCAAATACTCATTCATTACTTCTTCTGTAGTATATGAGTGTATTACGTTTAGTAATAAGTTTTCTAACTGAGTCTCAAAGCCATTGATTCCATAATTATCAATTAAATTTGCTCTGCTTAAACTATTAATTCTAAATTTATTGTATACCTTTTGTTGAGATCTTGTTTCTTCGAAACTACTTTCTTGTTGAGGAAGTATTTTTAGGAAATTTAGACTTTCATTATACCCTGCCTTAATAGCTTGTGAGAATCCTTTATTGTGTATTTGGGTACGTGTTTCTCCAATAGCTAATGGAACCTCATAATACTCTCCTGTTACCATTGCATTAGCGATTTTATCAGTATCTCCATTAAACTTGAACTCATTAACTATCTCAAGAAACATGTTTATAAAATCTTTTTCCTCCTTTGCTAAATCACTATTATTTGGGTTTTTTAACCTAAATGATTTATCAATATTTCCACTTTTATCAGTTACAAATAGGTTGTCAAAAAACTTTACCTCTCCTCCAATTAATGAATTTCTATGCTTGTATTCATAGAAAGCTTTAATAACCTTAGCTATTCTAGGACGATATGATAGTTCTTTCCGTCTAATATGAGTTTCCGCAACCGAAAAAATTTTTCCTAGAGATTGTATATTTAAGGATGACGAATTACCTGCACTGTTCACATACGTTCCACTATACCAACCTTCTGATTTTGACAAACTTAATCATTTTGCTGGATCCTTCTCAATATAAATATCATATCCATTAAGTTTATCTAGTGCTTTACCAAGCATCATATATGCTAACTGAAGTGGATCGTCAAAGTCTCATCTTCCTGTTCTTAATGCGTCACGTAATCCGTTTGCAGTATTTAAACTACGTAACTCTTGCATTTTACTAAGTATAAACGGCACTCCTTGTACAATATCGTCTGGACTGAATGTAAATGTTCAGTCGCCAATATTTCTTACCAGGTCTTCTCCACAAATATCTCTAATAGTATTAACAGTTGCTTCAAGTGTTGAAGCAAAATTTGTAATTTCCATGTTTAATGGAATATTGTATATTCTACACAGTTCCGAAAAATTATCAAATAGTGTTTCAAGATACGTTTCAGTACCATGTTGAGTTCAGATATTATAAGAGGCTATCTTATTAACTTTATACATCTTTAAAATTTCAGGCATACCATTTAGCAAAGTCATTACTTTAATTAAATCAATATTACCATTAGTTGCCTTTAAAATTTTATGTTCATCCACTTCTCGATTTAGCTTTGTAGCTCCTAATAGAGTATCCCCTTTACCTAAATTAACTAATGCATGAGTTGTATTATGATGCAGAGATACTACCTCTAACAATCCATTTTTTGTAAATACAAAAATGCCAGCAGAAATATAATCTGGATTATTTTGAAACTCTCATCCCCCTTCGATATATTTTCTAAATATACGTTTACAGTAATCAGCCTTAAACCTGTTATCATTAGCTAGATCATCTATTGTGGCATACCCTTCTATTGCCATTTGTATAGTATCTGCTAAATCACTAAGTTCGCTTCCTCGATGGGTATTTTCATCATGTACTAACTCGGTAACAGCTTGACGAAGCTCTTCATCAGATTTACAGTAAATTTTCTTATTTTTTTTGTATTTGTTTCAAATTCAGTATTTTCCTAATGATCTCTCCTGGTCATTATCAGGAATAATGTGTTTTGTTTTTCCATCGTTAAGGTATAAATCTACTGTAACTTCGTTTCTTTGTATGTCTGTCTCTACTTCGTAGTTAGGAACAAACTTTGACATTGGTTCTTGAATTACAGATGTTAAATCAATACCATCCATTAAAGTTTTTACAGGTAGTATAGCCGTAATATTATGCCAATTTTTAGTATTATATGGCCTATTTTTAATCGAGTCTTTTTGGATATATATATTATCTAATTTCTCAATTAATCCATCCTCTGTATACTCAGGATCAATTTTAACTGGTATAATCTCCGTGTTTCCAACTGTAATACCATATTGATTAAGAATTGCTTTATAGATAGCAAGCTGGTATCCTGCTGTAAGTTTTTTAGTAGAATGCCAAGTAGTTGGATTAATGTTTTGAGTCTGTTCCCAAATACCAACAGGTTTCCTTGAAACTTTAAAATCGTAAATATTAGCATATCCTCTATCATCAATTACTAGAAGATCAATTCGACCATTAATAGATTTGATCCCTGCTTTTACATAAGTTTCTTCAATTTTATCAGAAACAACAGGAACCTCTGTAAGAAATCTAGCATTTCTACCATGTTTTTTCTTAAGTTCCTCAATTCATGCCTTAAACTCTTCTTTAAGAGAGTTTACCTGATCTTCACTTAAGTTTTTGGGAACAAATTTTTTATTCTTATTTACTAAAGATTCAAATAATGCATGAACTTCAGTGCCGTATTCTGTAAGCTGCCTCCATGATTTTTGCATATTATCGAGAATCTTATCAATTTCTGGTTTTGATAATCCGTCAGTAACTAATTCTGAACGTTTTCTGTCTAAGTACTTTTGAAGGTTAAAGGGAGTCACTAACCCCTCGGCAAAATTATCTGGATTTCCAAAGCTTGTAATAAACCTTGTAGCACCTATAGAGTCAGGTATTTTCAGTACAGTTTCTGAATCTCCATCTTCATTGATTACAACAGATTCAACGGCTACCTCCTTAATTTTTCCAGATATAACATCTAATTTATCTATAGTAGACTGAATAGGATCTATTTGTAAGGTTGGATCTGTGTTACTTACTTTAAGCTCTCTAAAACGGTTAGCTAGAAAGCTATCCAACTCCTGTTCAGAGTTGAATAGCATTCTAACACCGTCAATTGTAGTTTCATATGTACATTTCATTATTTACAATCCTCTTTGATAATATTATCTTTAATAAGCTTATTCTTAACAGTTGCTAACTTTTGTTGCTCTTTATAATTGTCAATAAAAGCGTCACTTAATGTCGGGAGAATATCTGATTTTAAGAAGTCTTTATAATCTTGGGAGACTAAATCCAAAGCCTCTAAGATAAGTCCATATTCAGACCCTCCTCCATAGGCTTCGGCACCACTAATCATGGATGCTAATACCTCTTCATCAAAGTCTGATCCACGTTTATTAGCATATTCTGGTAGTGCTCTCATTGCTCTCCAAGTAGGAGTTTCTCTAATTTTAGCTAATAAACTATAGTATTCATTTGGATGATTTAACTTAGCATCTGCTAGATATAAGTGCCCAAATTCATGTATTACAGTATCATCTGTAGCTCTATCTGCATTAATATAAATTTCTCCATTACGAACAAATCCTTTAGCGTTTCTAATTAAAGGATCCTCTTTAACCAAATCAGCATCATATATAAGGTGTAGACCTTTCATATTTGCAGCTTTTACTAAAGCAATAAGTTTTGATTTAGTTGACGGTTTTGTATTATAATAGTTTGCAGAAAGATCTAATTGTGACTCTGGAACTAACTTTGTTAATGGCTTTGTGACTTCAACAATAACATAATGGTCACTTTCAGGACTTAGCCCTCCTAATTCCGCACGTACTTCCATTAATAATTTTGGAAATTTGTCACCTCATTTGCTTTTATCCTGAGTATGGGTTAATACCGCATCTTCTGTGTTTAGTAATTTATTTAAAGCATCAGGATTCTGTTGAAATGACGCTTTTATTAGTTCTTTCATAATTACAGAAGAATCTCTATCTCAATCATTAGTATTTAGTCCTTTAATTGATCTTCCCAGTTTTCTAGCTTCTGCCCCTGAAGCGTTTGCTAGTTTGATAAGTAGATCATTCATTTCTTTTTCTGATAGTTGATCCTGGTATAATAATTTTAAAGCTTGAAAGGCTCCTTCTACAGTTTTAAAAGTTGGATACGTGCTATATGGTGCTAATAATACCTTTTTGTTAATATCATAATGTTTAAGAAGATGTACATTAAAATAGTAATCAGTTTCTTCTACATTTAATTTAAATGGACGTTCAGCAAAGTTACTTAGATCTGAATTCTCATTATTACCATAGAAAATGTTTATAGTTTCAGACTTTTGTCCATCTTTAAATTTAATTCTATCACCAACTTTTGCTTGCCTTCAATAATCAATGTTTCTATCTGATTCATAGTAGGTTGCGGCTGTTCTCTCTCCTAATCTAATAGCATCAACAGCAGTTTTTGCTAAAATTCCTTGTCTCTGTTGTCCATCATATTTAAATGCTGCACTTCCTTCAAGTTGTACAGGAGATTCTTGGTCTTCAGAAAATTCGTATTCTAATTGCCAAGCCTCATTTAATCTCGGTTTAATTTTTTGGTCGAAATAATCAATACTTCAGCCTTCTTTTTTAGACCATTCTGAGGCTAAATCTTGATTTTCTAAAGAATCTCCAGATTCGATAGCAGCCTCTTCTAAGTCAGAATCAGTAGGTTGAATATCAAATCCAATAGAATTATCTTCAAGTACAGGAGTTGATTCATTTAATTTAATATTAGGTAATGGAAAAGTATCAACTAATTGCTGTATATTCTGCCTATCAATTCATGCATTAAAATCATACACCAGTAAATTCTCGTTGCCTGCGGCCGAAATAAGATCCTCAAAAATTCGTGTTAAAGAATTGAGGCCAAATTTATCCTGATTAACTATTAGATTATATAGATAAAACATATCTACTAGGTTCATATCAATGTTTTCAACTTTAACTGTCTTTAAACTGTTAAACGCATATAAAGCTTCTTCATACAATGATCTAGTTTTTTGTGTATTATCTACTTGTACCATATTGAAAGGTAACTTATAAAAAGGAATATTTTGTCTTAGCCCAAATGTTAATAAGGAAACAAACCTATTGTTTGGAAGTTTTTCTTTTAATGTTGGGATAGCATAATCTTCCACATATCTTCGAAACTTATCAATATTTTGGGTTGAATTTAATCTAAGTACCTCAGGTACAGCATTATTGTAAGCTTTTACTGGGATAGTTACAGCAAGATTTTTACTAATAATTCATGAGTTAATTAAATGTTTATCAATTTGATCTTTAATATCTCTAATTTCCTCCTTATCAAGTATTTTTGAAATATTTGTATTATTAGATCTTTCACCATTTTCCTTTTTTGAACTATGTTGTACTTGATTTCAAATAATATCCTCAAGCCTATTTCGTACAGAAAGACTATTTAAAATCTGCTTATTAAGAGCAAGTACTTTGAACATTTCTCTAAAATGTGGTACCTCGGCAATTACCTCAAGTATATTAAAATTAGTTTTATACTGTTCATATTTATTAATTTGTTCCTGTTTATATTCAGGATTTAAAATAAATTGAATAAGATCAAATCTCTCCCAGCGATTATCCCTATTGATTTTTGCGTTATTATAGGATTCACTTAAGTACTTTATTACACTAGATTTTTCTTCATTATTTATTGCTTCTATTAAAGCATTTAATGAATCATCTACAGCATCTTGTAATTCTTTATTATACTGTAACTCAATAAATTTCTCTATCGATTTTATATAACGGTAAGTATCTGCTGTATTAGTGGGCAACCCTTGATTGATTTTTAGAATCTTTCCTAAGATTCTTACCTCCTCTGCGGATACTGCTTTTGCTAATAATTCTTCATACTTTCTGATTTTATCATCACTAGGATTTGATTTAGTCCTCTCCTTTCTGATATTATCCTTTATATATTTAATTTTATCAGTATTCTGACTTTTACTAAATATACTAGAATTGTAATTATTTACTAACTCTGTAATGTCCCCGTCAAGCATTAGTTTACCAACATCATCAAGACTGTCCCCTAGCATGAAACTTACTGTATATATGTCAACTCAATTTGTATCGGCATTAATTTTCTTAAGAATTAACTCCTTAGCATTCATTATTTATTATTTTATGAGTTTATCGCTTCCATAAACTCGCCTCATACTTTCTATGAGGATTAGACTATATCATATCACACTACGTGTGATTTCCGCACTTCGAACTCGCTTGAGTCCTACTCCGTAAAGGATAGTCGTTGAACCTTGATCCTATAAGGACCCTTGGCTGCGGATTGTGGAATCATTTAATCTTTTTACCATCTCTAAATAGTTACTTTAGCCCCTATCTATATTACTATGATAAGTTGGTAATTAAATGCTCTAACCATGTTCCCGCAATTCACGGAATTTTAAACCGACAATGCAAAAATATATTTTAGTTTATATTGCATAGAGGGAATTACATATGGAAATATTAATCTATCAAACTCTAGTCTAGATTCTTTTGTTATTTTCAAAATAAAATAATTTTTATTTTTTTGTTTGTCTGTAATAATATTTCATTTCTCTCTTAGCCATATTTGTAATAAATTTACTTCTATTTCTGTAAATCCATTAGTAGCTAATATTCCTTGATTACATCCATCATCCATAAATCAGTAAGCTAATGCTATTGGATGATTAATCATATCTAAATATTCTTGAGTAACTGTTTTAATATCATTAATATATAGTTTATTATATATATCATTAAATACTTTATGAGATTTACTATTTCCTCTTATAGAATAATAAGTGTTATTAGTTCTATTATCTAAATAACTATATTCTCTATATTCTCCCATAAACTCTCCAAGAATTTCTACCTTTTTCATAAATAATTCTTTTTGTTTAATTGAATGTACTAAAGCTAGTCTACAAGTAGGATGATGTTTTCTAGGTTTTCCTATATTCATATCGCCTAATAAACTACCAAGAATCATTTGTTCTTGTAAATGAGATAGTCGATGATCTTCTTGTGAAAACTCTGGAGTAATTTTTAAAATATCATTGGATATTTTCTTTTTTCAAAAGCTAATTGCAGAAGGATTAACTCCAAAGTATTCTGCACATTCTTTTGTTGTTTTTCCAGATTTAACTAATTCTATAAGTTCATCAATATCTATTTTTTTTCTCGGAGTAATATTATAATTACTTTTTAAATATTTTGATACTGTATCTGTTTTATGACCTGTAAGTTTTCCAATTTCTTTACAAGTCTTTCCCTCTAAATACATTTTGTGAAGTTTTTCAACTTCTTCATTTGTTAACTTTTTTGCCATATTAATTTGTTTTAAATTATTATTATCTATAGTGCAAAAATAATAATAAAAATTAATATAGGCAAGTTATTTTATTTATTTTTTGTTTATACTAATCGTCGGTTGCACTATTAAGTAACTCCCCAAGTAACATAGATTGATCTTCAAGAGCATCTTCATAACTTATAATATTTGCAAGAATTTCTCTAATATCAGCAGGAATATTTGGATCTATTTGTAGTTCTCCAAATTCATCTTGGACTATCAAAGAATTAAACAAATCAACATTTACATTTGCAAGAGTAATAAGTTTATTTTTAGACATAAATGTATATCGCCGTAACATATTACGAGCATCATCATATTGGCCTGTTCTTATAAGTTCATATATTTGTTGGAACTTGGTATTATAAACATTTGATAATGCAAAGAAGCTTTTAAGAGCAGTAGCAACATTACCAATAACCGCTTTACCAACCATGTTCTGAATCTGCATTAAATACTTGCTAGCGGGGTCATATGGGCTCATAATTTTTGCTGCTTCTCCCATTTGAGATTTTGCTGCAAGTTTTTGCATTCGGTCTGTAGTAATAGGCATTGTTAAGTTTATTTGATTCTTTGGATTTAAAATAACATCAAAAATATTGTCTACAACTCTATTACGTAATGCATCTGCTCTTAAATGAGGTGCTGCATTTTCATCAGTACTAATATATCCATTGCCTGATACTGAATATCCTAAAATATAGCTCTTATCTATATCATAATCACTACCTTGTAACCATGTTTGATTAGATGGAACAAAAACTTCATTTGTTTCACTATCAGTGAATGTTACAACTTCTACAGGCATGAATGATTGCATAGACTGACAAGGAATACGTGTGCCTACAAACTTCAAACTTTTTTCAAATGAATTAAACTTAGCTTTTGCAAGCCTATCTATTTTTCTTTCAAATATATAATCTTGATTCTCAGCTAAAGCATTAACTATTTGTTGAGCGTTTTCTAATTCTGCAATATTTTTAATAGTTCATCTATTATTTGCATCCCTTGTATTTAGCTGAATAGAAACTCCTTCTCCAAATTCATCTAGTGCTAATTCTTTATAATTATCAAGGCGATAGTTACGTTGTGTTAAACTAAAAACTTTAGAGTTCTCTAGCTCTTTTAATCGATCTATTGCATCAATTATTACAACATTTCTTTGTTCTCCATTTTCATCGAAGTATGTTATAAACTGTTTTCCATCAGCAGAACAAATTTCTTCTCCATTAAAATATACATCCCCCTCAATAGTTTTATAATCTGAATTTGGTGAGGAATTATCATAAAGATTAGTTACTTGAGGAGTTCTAAGTTTAACATATAATTTATTTCCCGTTCCGTCAAACAATACTCAATCGTATGTAAATGGATTTGGATTATCTTCAGTATAATAGCCAGTTATTCTTTCTTTAAAAAATTGAGGTCCTTGGCGCTTGATTTGAGCAATTGAGTCCCCAGGAAGTAACCCTAGCTGTCTTGCATATAATTTACCCATAACAATTTGGGCTGGAATTACATGATAAGATTCAGGTGTTAAAACTTCATTTCCTCATTGTAAAGGCTTTAATTCAGATAAATTATTTAATAACTTTTGTTGTTGTTTAACTAAAAATTTTTTTATGTTGGGGATCATACTGCCTATATTTGCATTTTTATTTCCATTTAAAAATGGTGATATAGTATTCAATATTGTACCCCATCTGTCTTTAAATACATTATTTATTATTTCTATATTTGTAGTAATGTTTTTCAGCTCCTCGGTAACACGCTCTCGCAATTCATCTTCTAGACTCGCTAGGTCGTTTGCAGCAAGATCTGCCTCAACAAAGTAATGTAATACCCTAGTGTAAGGGCTCTCAAACATACTATACTTTTTACCATTAGCCACAAAAGTTGTGTCTGAACCCTTTAAATTTCTTGGCTTTAAAGACCATCTCATCATAGGTCTTTGTTCATAGTGTCTATAATAATCATAGGATTCATAGTTATCTATCTTTACAACTTCATATGGTAGTATTGTGAGCTCCCCAAACCTGCTATACGTTCCATTTTCATTGGGCTGGTTGAAAATAACAATTGTATCCTCAAAATCAACTGGTTCTTCTGATGTAATATCTACAATAAATGGATTTAATACACTGCTATTATTGTTATCTGTTACATATACCTTATTTATGGCTTCCTCAACAGTTAAACCTTCTAATGCAGTTCCTTCTGTAACTTCTTTCACAAGGTCAATTAATTCCTCATATCTATAATTATTTCCTGATACATTATAGTATTGCATTACATTATATGATGGATTAAGTACTGCCGCAACACCATTATAGTGTCTTCGAATAGCATCTCTTACTAGAGATGACGTTACTGTTGAATTAAATATGCCATTAATTGAAGCAGAACTAAATGGAATTCTATAATCAATATTATTATCATCAAAGCTTTTTTGAGCAAGTTTAATAAAGGATTGTGCCAAACCCAAAGTATCTTTAGTTCCTGTCTGAAATGCCTTAACTATAGCTTTTCCAAATACTTTGTAAAGTTCATTCTTGTCTCCCTTATAGATAATATCTTGCAATTTAGATATTGCCTCATAACAAAATTTACCAATTTCTTGGTAAGCTCTTGTGGCAATATTATGTGTAAATCCATTTTGTTCGAGTCCGCTAATCATCTGAGTCATTTCAGTAACTTCAGCATCATCAAGCTCATGGTCCGCATTCATTTGAACCCCTCCAAATTTGGTAGACATTGTTGTATATAACAAAGGAGCATCATCAAATCATGATGTTTTTGGATTAAGATTGGAGGTACCCACTTTAATAGCAGACTTATTTACTAATCAACCAATCATATAATCTTTCAGTCCTTGATCACAGATAATTTTATTAATATAATCTAAATTCTTTTCAGAATATTGTAAGTCATTAGTTAAGGAATTTAATTCCATAGATCAAGCTCCTCCAAATATCTGATCAAGATTATAAATACTATCTGCATCAAATTGATCCTCCAGACCTCCTGTTAACTCATACCCAAATTTATCTACAGATGATAGTTTTCTTGTGGCTACCCCATCCTTAATAATTATTTGATTTATTTTATAATAATTACCAGTGTCCACATCCCTAAAATATAAATTGTCAAAGGTTTGTGAATACGAGAATTCATTTGAAAATTTAAAGTCATGCATCTTTTTAAATAGCTGTTCTAAACTAACATCTTTGGAGTTTCTACGAAGAGCATTAGTTATTTCATATTCAGCCCATTTAAGAAGCTTTGGTAATCCATAACGAGCATCAATATCATGGTAAATGGTTTTTTTGTTTGCTCCAACAGCAGCATCTATTAAAGATATATTTTGTCATCTAGATAAAAAAGGACTTGTATATCCTGATCCGTCCATTGAGTCAACAACCGAAGACATTCCTGATATATTTTGTACATTAGAACCAATATCAGGCATTACTGCCATTTTTACTCTTTCTGGGACACCCTCCTTTAGACCCTGGGCATATGAGTGATATGTTGCCCCATAAATAACCATACGTTTTACCTGAGAAATTCACCTAGCGGCGAGCGAATGTTGTAAATAATTCTCAGCTGTTGGTTTTTCTTTATTTTTGTTTGGGTGTGCATACACATTACCTACCATCATTTTATTATATTCATTTGTTAAAAATGAGTCCATAACAAAATATGAGTATAGTAGTGGATTTATTTTACCGTCTGCGTACTTAAGTAGTGTATTTTTATTTACAAATTTTGGCAATAAAGTCTTAAATGATTCAATAAGATTTTTATCCCTAGAAATAGTTTCTCATGCTTTTTCTGTTTCTGTTAAAAATTGATTAAATTGATCAGAAATAAATGTATTAAACTTTGTTCTATCTGTAAATATATTTGCAAAATTTTCAACCGTTTCATTAACTGTCCAATTTTTCCCAATTTTGGATGCATGTATCTCATCCACAAATTCAACACCTGAGGCTGCAAACATCTTGCGTATATCATCTATTTTATGTTTTGATAGGTATGTTTTTAGCTCAGATATATTGTTAAATTTCTGTCCTGTCGCTTTTTCATAATCATCAAAAATGATATTTAAAGTCGATTCAATTTGAGATTTATTAATATTAAATCATACATCAACAATTTTATTTAAATCGTTAGTATTAGCTGTTTTAAAATACTGATCTAATAATGTTTTAAAATTAAATGACCCAAACCGTCCAAAGTTTCATGTTTTGTTAATGTCAAATTGCATTATAAAATGCTTATTTTTATCTGAGTAAACATGCGACTGTAATCCAATTATTCCTACCTGACTGTTTGCAGTATCAGATTGCGATTGCTTTGTAACTATATTCTGGTAAAAATCATATACAATAGCTAAATGCATTACATCTGATTCATTTAGTTTAGCAGATGTTTGTATATTTTTTCCAACTATAACTTCAGATCTAATTTTTGGATTTTTAACATGCTGTATATTCTGATATATTGCATTATCATAATATGGAGATTGAAGATCAGGGTTATTTTCTAATTGTTGAGATATCTCATTAAATATATTACGGTGAGAGTATGCTAGGCAAATCATTTGATATAATGGCAAATTGTTGCCTTCTGAGTTTTTGATAACATTGATTGTATCAGAACCATTAATAACACTTAGTACTTTTGCCAAGTCTCTACCTTGTCCATAATTAATTTTACTTTCACTACCAGATATTACATTAAAAATAATAGTGCTCAGTACTGGGGTATATAACTGAATATCAGTCAATTCTCTATTTGGGTGGACTTGTTGGGCTACACTATTAAAATCATCAGCAACAACGAGTTGAGCAATATCACTGACTATTTGTTCAAAGTTACTTACTGGTCCACTGATAGATACTGCTCCTGTTAGGGCTCTAGAAATTAAAGCTTCTCCAATTCTAATTTTATCACCTAATACAGTAATATTATGTTTCTCTAATAGAGATTTAAATTTATCATTATTTGTTTTTCAATATGTTGAAGCAGCACTAATTACGTCATCAATAAAACGACTTTGCATAAGTACTGTCCTTTCTGTAAGATTCTTTACCTCAAGTGGACTATTTTCCCCTATTTGACTGTAACTTACATAACTTGAAAGTACTGTTTTTTCCATAAGATGAGTAAACATATTCTTAATGTCTTGACTCATTTTTGGACTATAAATAAATCGCTTAATACCTGCTAATTTTGTTCTTAGATATGTAATATGCTCAGGTAAAATATTTTTATTAGTGGATAATGCATCTTCATATTTATCAATCAACTTAACCACATCCATGTTAGTACCCTTTTTAAGTTCATCTTGAACTTCAGGATCAATACTATCTTCTGCTCACATTTTCAATTTACCCATTGCAGAATTAAACCCAGATAAGGAAATAGATGTTCCATCAATAATTTTTCCATTAATATTTACTTCAGGAAAATATTTTAACAAAATTTTGGCCAGATCCCCTACAGCATCCTTAATATCTGCATATTCATTAGTACTAAAACCAGTATAATGTTGAACATTAGGACCAACATATGTATACCTCTGTTTTGAATATAGAGATGCTTTTTGATATTCCTGATTAACTTTTACAAATGGAGTTAGCTCATCTAAAAGACTATCAAAAGTCTTTAGTGTCACATAGGCATTATATGCTTTATAATAACTTGCATCATGATCTGTGGTGTGGTTAATAACACTTTCAAATATACTTAGTATATGGTTAAAAGTATCACTTAGATCTACAGTGGAAAGAGAATCTAGATTACTTAAAGGTTCTCCTATATATTGTGAAATAATATTTAATAGAAATTTTTTATATTCAAGTATTCCTTTATTAAGTAAAGAACTATCCCCAACTATTTGATTAGGATTAACAAACGTTTCAGTATCTAAATTAAACACAGATAAGGATATAATAGTTTTAGCGAAGTCGTTTGCCATTTTATTATATTGACGAGCTTCGCCAATATAATACTGTTGTGCCGAATTACTATCTGTTTTAACTTCTATACCAGTTCTACTACTAATCTGCTTGGATTCAAATATAGGAGTCTGAGTGGAGCTTAGATCAACTCCACTCATAAACTTCCTATATACTGAATCAGGATCTAAGAAAGTATCATTAACAAATTTCTTAAATTCTTGTTTTGTTTCACTTACATCTTTCGAAAAAATTCCCATTAATAATGGATAATATTTGTTCGAATATCCACATTTAACACTCATTATTAATTAATTTTAACATTAAATATTCATCTATTTGTCTTCTAACAGTTTCATATATTGGATTTGCTGAAACAGCATTTCAATAATTTTTAGCTGTGATTAAATCTACCTCCTGACCATTAACTAATTCCTTAGCATATTTTATTATATCAGAATTATCTCTAATTATGTCATTATTTTCCTTTAAGACAGTATATAACTTAACATACTCATCGATTATTGGAAACTCCCTAATTGAAATATTTTCATTTTCATCTTTAGTCGCCACATAACCATTTGTTTGATCTTGTAAAGATACATAAAATGGACTAAAGTTCCAAGTTCCAACATCAGGAAATGTTATAGAGTTAACAGGTACTCCTAAATAATTAGCAATCATATATTCTGTATAATTATCTTCTCTCAGTACTACATTCTCTCCATCAAAATGTAGTAAACTTAGCATTGATGTAGTCGCTGAATTAAGAATTTCCTTATTTATATCTTCAAGTGTACTTTCTATACTAGATACATCAGAGATAACTCGATTAAAACCTAGAGAGGAAAGTTGTAAATTTAATCTATCAATAAGATTGCTTTTTACTATTGCATCTGGTTTATTAATTTTTGTGCCATCAATTTTAAAGTCATTTCCTATTAATGTTTTAGTATTAGTTATATAACTATGACCTAAATCAGTGCTTCTATAAATTCCATTAATATCTCCTCTTCGAATATCTCTTGCATAAATTCCCTGTTTAAACTTAGGAGATTCTTTACATAGTCTATCAATTTCATTTAACTGTGCCTGATTGAAATTTTCAAAGCCTCTTCTATTTTCAAAGATTCTATTTATAGTTCATTCTCCTTTAATATCTGGAATAAAGTGCCCTTTTGGGTCAATATACCCAAAAGTAATATCTATTTCTTGATCTTTATACTTTTCAAATACATTATCAACTGACTCTATGTTTGGAATAAGATCTTCTCCAACACGCACTCTTAAGGTATCATTTTTACTCTTAAAATAGTTCTTTATTCTTGATATAACAATTCCAGGAGCAACCTTATAAGCAATACCAATTATTTGTCCAGCTCTGTTTCCATTAATAATACTTTCTGCATGCCTATTTTTGCTATGAGTCTTTGCAATACGTAATATAGTTTCAAAATCAGTAACTCAGTTCATACCAATAATGGCTATAGAGTCATTATGTTGAGTAGTTCATGTGATTTTATTATCTGTAACAACTGGTTCTAAGAATTCTTTAAAGTCAGTATTGTCAATAAATGGATCATTTGTAACTAAGAAAAATGTTCTTCCATTGTTACCTGCTTTTTCTAAATCCCCTAAAATTCACTTCTTTTGATGTTCATCAAAATTCTGAAGATCTTGTTCATTTGCAGATATTACCACAGGTTCATCAAAAACTTTAAATAAGTTATCACCATTAACTTCTGAGTTTTTAAAATCAGCTAAATCAATTTGATAGACATTAGGGGCGTCTGTTACATATTTGAATTTAGAAGCAAGTTCAATATCTCCGTAATATTCTCCAATTTGAGGATCAGTTATTAATAATGGAATATCTGTTTGCCCAACTCTAGCTACTAATAATCCCTTCTGATTATAAGGAATAATCATAAATTGGTAGGGTAATTTTACTAGCTCTCTAATTTTAGCAACAGCTTTTGGATTAATACTTCTAACTAATTGTGGTATTTTGTTTTTAGCTTTATTAGATCTTTCAGACAGCTCTGGAGTATTTGTTTTGTAATATCCATAAACAAAATAAGCTCTGAGTAAATTAGTTAATTTTTTAATGTCTTCAGGATTATTAATACCTAAGTATTTTTGAAAACTATTTTCGGAAGTCCTATAGTATTTAAATAGATCATTTTGAATAAAATTAATATAGCTCTCTGCACTACTTATAATCTCATTTTCTGAAACTGCAGGCATGGCAACAATAGCTGACTTCGTTTCTTTTAACTCTCCAGGTTCTATTATTTCCTGCATGTTAGTAACAGGCGCTGGTTCAGGAATGTAAGGAACTTGATTTACAGGAACTGTGGTAGTTGTTGCTGTTGGTACATTTTTAATCTCTGGCTCTTCTTTTACTGGTTTTGGTTCTACTGAATTATGTTCAGCTGTTTCTACGGGAGGAACCTCTTGTGTAGTTATAGGCAGTACAGGAGACTCCTTTTTCTCTCAAGTAATCATCTCATTAGGAACTGCACCAAGTAAACTAGCCCTTCATTCTTTAAAGTCCATAATTTGAGATTGAGGTATCTCAATATTACCAGCAGAAGTTTGATCTAACTTGGATTTAAAAATGTCCCCTAACCCACTATTAATAATAATAGTCCCCCTTCTTGAACGTTGTGACAAAGTATACAAATCCTTTAGTTTATAATAATCTCCTCGTCCTTTTCCAGTATCATCTAAACCAAAATTTTTATCTATAATTACATAATCAAATTCATCTCCCTGAACACTATTCAGTGCTACAACCTTAACTCCTTTAATAGTATTATATTTCTCTGGTTTATCAGTTATAACAGCGATATCTTCAGATAAACGTTTAAATTTATCAATATAACTTAATATATCCTTCTCAGGTACAATTTTTTCTCCTCCAAATATATCTGCATCTTCAAAATATTTAAACTCTATTTTATTAGCATTTAAGTATTCTTTTGTAAATGTATTTAATATTGAGGGAGTTACAGCAGGATCGTTGTAATATTGTTCATAAACTTTATCTAATGCATCAGATAATCTTGTATAATTATCATATTTTGCAATATTATTTGGCCTTAAAGGAGCGATTAAGTCTGGAGTTTTAACTACATAAGTATCCTCAATTCCACAATCCTCATGTTTATTTTCATATATTACAAATGATGAATTTTGCTTATAGTCTCCTAAAGCAATTACACTAATATTGTTTTGTCTTGCCCACTTACTAATTAATTCTAACTCAATTCTATTATACCAGCTAACTTCATCAATAAATAATATTTTATTTGAAGCATCTCCAAAAATATTATCTGAATTTACCTTGATAGTAATATCAGATGTAACAGCAACATTGTCAATGGGTTTAACATCGGTACTTTGTAAAGGACGCCCTAGTATTTGTTCAATTAATTCATTCTTAGTTAATGATCCTCCTTGATGTTGTATACTTCTAGATAAATTGTCTGTCTGTTTTCTAGTAGGAGCAGATGTTATAATAGTAGCATTTGGTAGCATCAACTTAAGTAAATACGCTACACCTTTAGTTTTTCCAACTCCTGCGCCACCATAAATAGTTATTATGTTATTAAGAGGGCTCTTTGTTTGTATATACTTATCTGTTGTAGTTGTTTCTGCTAAGTTCCTAATTTGAGCTATTATACTATTAAAAATCTCTTTATTTAGAACTTGTGAGTATCCAACTCTTACAGCGTATTCTTGAGCAAATATAGGAGCATTTGTAAACTCAGGACTACTTATAATTTCTCTAAGCTTGTTATAAAAGTTTTGAGAAGGAGTTGCTATAATACTTGCTAAATATATTAACTGGTCAAAATCAGTAATAACTGTACCTGGATCTTTGCTTAATTTTGTGGGTTTGCCACTTATTAAATCCTTAGGATTAAATAATTGAATTAGTTTTTGTGCTATTTCTGTGCTCGATAAATTTAGTTTATCAATTTGAGTAAATATAGTTGTTTCTAGTTTTATAGCAGCATTCTCAAGATCCTTGTAATTTTCTTCTGTAATTTCTAGTGGTATATTAAGATCAGTTATTAGTTGCTCTAAGTCTATTCCAAATTCTGAGGCAAACTTATCTCTGATTAAAGAATCTGGGCTTACTAATAGATTAACAAACTTTTTACGCATATTAATAGCTATATCTTTCTGCTCTCTTAATTTTTGAGCCTGATTTCTTTCAGATATATCGATTAATGTTTGCAATTGTGTTGCAATTCTATTAAGATCTTTAACCAAATTAATATCTGTCTCAGTAGTTATAATTGGTAATAGTTCTTTTTGGAGTTGTTGTCTGAATGGGTTCATTTGTGTGGTAAATCCACCCTCAACTGATGCATCCAGAACTGCACTAATAGCATCAATAAGTTGTCTTGTTTCCTTTAATTTAATTAATGCATTTTTATCTCTAATAACATAGTCTTCAACAGCTTTAGAATTTAGAAAATTCATTTGCTCACTCTTGATTAAATCTAATATCTCAGAATTATCAGTTTCAGCAATTTTACTTGCAGCACTTATTAAATCATATGCTGGAGAGAAACTGATCTGGGATTTTAGGTTTTTAATATCATTAAGATAATTGATAAATGAATCTTCTCCAATTGATGGTAATAGTTTATTAATTAATTCTTCTAAATTAATGTCTAGTGCTTCCGCGGAATCTATTAACTCTGAACGAGAGATGTATTCATAATCATGAATAGCAGCATCAATATCATTCAACTTAATATCCGCAACAATATCTGTTAATTTGCTTGCTAACCCTTCGATAAATGGGTCATTTGCTTCCAAACTAAGTCCACTGTTATTTAATTCATTTTGAATTTTATAAACTCAATTTTGAACTGTGTTTTCTGTTAAATTATTAATAGAGACTCAACTCTGTAAAATACTTGCTAGATCACTATCAACCAAATCAAGATATAAGCCATTATTCCTTATATAATTAAGGTAATCTTTATACGTTGTAGCATAATTCAAAAAAGCAAATACTCCATCCTCAGTTCAATCTGGACGAGCTAGTATTTGTTTTCCTGGTTCACTTAAAGCTGTATTAAGAATTCCAAACTTGAAATTTTTAATACTTTCAAGATAAGATTCCAGAACCTGAATACTTGATCTTAATTGGTCTATTTCATCTGTTGTATTTATTCCTTCAGGAAGGGCTTTTAAAGCAGCTTCTAAGGCATCCTTCTTTTGCTTAATAATTTGATTTGTTTGCTCATATAATAGCTTATACTGAGTAGTTTCAGCAAGATAAATACCTGAACTATCTTTTACCCGTTGTGAAACATCTATGATACTTGGAGCCATCTTTTCCTGCATTTGAGTAAAGATGTTATAGGCGGTTAGCACTTTATTTTTTTCCTGTGTAGTACTATATTCCTGATATTCTTCATCAATTTTAGCTTTTTCGTCTGAGGATAACGCATCATAGTTTTTACCATATTTGTACTTAGTAAAATTATGTATACCAAATCCAGAGACAAAATTATTAACTAGTTGTGGACTTGCAGCAAATAAAAGTTGTCCTGTATAAAAGTCATTTCTTTCTCCATGTATGATAGAATCTCTTTCAGATCTTAAATTATCAAGTTTAAGTCTTAACTGTTGATATTCACTATTAGTTCTCATTGATGCTATCTTAGCATCTATATCTTTAGGAGTTTTAGGATCATCTATATCAGGAGTCAACATTCTTTCCAAGTCTACTTTTGTCTGTACTATTTGAGAAGTTAGATTATTTCAATCTTCAAAAATTTGACTATATAGTCCAGAGTTTATTATTCTTTCAGTTATAGTGTTCTCTCTTTGTCTCTGTTTGCTAAACAAATAGGCTTGTCTTATTTGCTCTATAGTTTGTCCTGATATTCCAGCTTGTTCTGATATTCACTGTAATTCTTCATCGTTTATATCTAATCCCTCTTCTTTAAGAACCTCATTAATTCTATCAACATAGTAATTCAACTGCTGATATACTACATCATTTTGGGATTTACCAGGTTCTGCTGCCTTATACTTAATAGTATTTTTACTCCCATCTTTAACAATCTCAAATTCACTTCCTGATAGATTTGTACTTGCTAATTTTCCAGCAGTATGTAACCTAGTTAATTCATTTCTTATATCCTGCTCCTTTCCATCTCTTAGAAGATAAATTATCTCCTTAAAACCATCTCCTCCATTTTTTATTGCATTATTTAAACTGGGATTGTTCCTGGATTCTCATCTGTTATGCAGACTAAATACAGCTCCTCCAATTCCTCCTCCAATAAATGAAGTAAAATATCTTGAAAGCATATCTTCTGGAGTAATTCCAAAATTATAAGATCTATCCTGGTCTACAATACCAATAGCATTTAAACCTGAATAAAGTGCTTTTATTGCATCTGTGGATACTTCTTCTATAGTTTCTTCTAATCCCTCGTTAAAGGCATCATACATTAGATCTCCAGGTTTTAATCTAGATATATTCTGCATGATGGATTTCTGCATATTTATAACTCACTGTGCTGCTCCTTTTTTAGAAGAAACTTTAGATAGTGTTTCAGATGCAAACTCTTTATCTGTTAATTTATTAGCTGCGTCTTTTATAACAGATTTTACCTTACTTCTATCAAGATAGGAATTCCTAAATCAAAACTCCTTAAAATAGTCATTATTCATTAGCCCAAACATTGCTCCCATTACTGATAGCATTCCAAGCCCAGCTACCCTATCAGATGCCCCTGCTTGCTTAAAAGCATCATATGCATCTGTTGAGGAAGTTCCTGCCATGTAAGCAAGAGCAATTCCCCTACCTCATTTGATTGCATTTGCACTAGCCTGCTCTCCTTTTTTTGTAAAAAGTAGCGGAATTTTGCTAATTTCTCGTTGCTGGAATAACTGCATAGAACTATCTTCAACTAATTTTCCTAGATTTTCTATATTAAAGAAACTTTGTCTTCCCTTGTCAGATAAGCTTCCATCAAATCTAGAAAATCATGCTTGAATATCAGTAGCCCTTTGTGCAGAGCTAGATGTTGAAATATCCCCTGTTGCTATTCCTTCAATACTCCTATATAAAACTGGTAAGAGTTTACCTAATTCAATGGCAGCGGTCATTCGTCCATATATCTTACCAACATATGGTATAAACATAGGAGCAACTTTAAATAGAGTTTTTGCAACTGTGCCAGTTACACTCTTATCTAGTCCGTCTGAGTCAAAAAAATCATACTTATTTCATTTACTTCCATCAACTGTTAATGTGTCTGAAATATGTAATATGTCCTTTCCTGTTAATGGTCTGTTACCTAAAGTTTCATAATAAGGATCTCCATATTCATTAAATTTGTAATCTCCAGCCTTATGTACAACTTCTCTTCCATTTACTATATGAGTTCCATCTTCATCCCATTGTGCAAGTACCAATGTTGGCCTTGTTATAGCAGAGAGTCCTCCCCATTCATTTGGAGTTCATTCTTCAAACTTTTGAGTGTCTACATTAAATACTTTATTTTGCTGGGCTACCTCTCTTAAGGACATTGTTGGAGCAGAAGTTTCTCGTAAACTGGCTAACCCTCTACTCCTTCTTTCTGGATTTGCAAAACTTACTATTCTTGGGGCCACATCACGTTTTTTTCCTGTACTAGGAGCAAAATAATCATATGGATCATAACTATAAAAATCAGTTACAGAACTTTCTAATTTAGCGTTATCTGTATCATTATATAGTTTTAGAACTTCTTGATAGTATTTATCAAATTTTGCATTATCAAATTCTCCAGACTTTGTTTTAAAGGCTTCTTGAATTTGAGGAATACCTTTATAATAATCTTTTTCCTGTAAACTAGAATTATCAGTTGTAATACCTAAATCTGCTAAATCTTGTGGAGTTTTATCTGGCGAAAAAAATAAAGTTGCCAACCAATCGTTTTTCTTCTGCTCTATCATAGATTAAAAATTTGTTTGTATACTTTGCCTTTCCTCAGCAATATTTCTTTTATTTAAAATGTCTACAAAGTTGTTAGAACTAGTTAATTGATGATTTGAAGTAACTGTGGCAATAGCAGCATCAGTTATTGGTAAAAATATTATACTTTTATACATAGACCCAGCATTTCCAAACCACCCACCACTAAAATCATCTCTTCGTTTAGACTTACTTGCTACATTAGATCCATAGTTTATATATTTACTATAAAGATCAAAAATTCGTGACCCTTGTTCTCTATCTACATGATCTATTCACTCAGAATTATCATCTAAGTCAACAGCTTTATCACTAGCGTAGCCATTAACCATAAAAAATGGTTTTATATCTCTAAAAACTCATTCTTTAGTATTTGGGTCTTGCACTAAATCCAAATTTAGTTCTGCTAACTTTACTGCAACACTGTTTGGAAGGATACCATATCCATCATTAAGTCATTCTTGAAACTCTTCATACCTTCTAATAGCATCTAAATCAGGAACAATTTTACCTGTCGAGGCATATATAGTTTGATTTATAGGTAAATACGCTCGTTCTATATTACTAACTCCATCATATACTATATGATCTAGATCATTTTCATTTAGAATTTTATCTCCATATGATACTGAATTAAGTGCAACACTAGATCCTATTCTATCCTTTTCTCCAAAGACATCCCTTATTGTTCCCATTCCGATCTGATTACCTGAAGTATCTAAAGGTTTCCCGTATGGCTGAGCTAATATCTTTATCCCATTTCTAGACTTTGATGATGATATAACTATTGGGGTATATTTGACTCCTCCTTCTCCTGTTGTCATCATTTCCTCTCTAGTCATTTCTTCTCACCTTTCCTTAGGTCCTCCAACTCCTGACTGTTTACTAGCTGAGGAATCGTAGTCTAAAGACTGTTCTACCTCATTGGTATGATTAGTATGTTCTACAACAGCCATAGTTAGTAAACTTTGAACATCCTCTATATTACCTGGGTTTAATCCTTCGGCTGCTGCATTTGCCCTTAATATGTTTTTCATATTGTTAGGAAGAGTTCTATAGAGATAATTTACTGCTATTTTAAGACTTTCTGGGTCATTATACCCTTGGTCATCTTTAGATATATTTGATGATACCTTATAAACTCCATCTGGAGAATCGAATCCAAGCAATTGTTCAAACCCCTTTTCAATTGCTGCTTTCTGTTTTGATGTATATCTATCAAACTTGTTAGATGATTTATTTGTACCAAAGGATCCAATAGTAGATTTTACATAATCTACTATTGATTTCATTCCTACTGTATTTGACAAATCAGTTAGAATCGATCCATTAAAAGCTAATTCAGGTTGTTCTTCTCTTAGTCGAATTAACTCTGAATTTGTTAATACTCTATATTTTTCACGATTATTATAATATGTATCTGTAGTAATAGTTTTTATCTCTTTGTCTTCATCAACAACATATAAGTCGCCAGTATTAGTTATAGCAGCCTCAGAGCCTGATCCTTCATCTATAATCTGGTTACTTGCCTGTTCATATAACACATTATTGTGTTTTATCCTATTTGCTAATGATTGTAGCCTGATTAGATCAGACATATCATATGTAATATTTTGACTTGTATTAAAGAGAGATCCTATATTTTGAGACTTTTTTAAGAATGTATCTGCTTTTGACAAAAAATAATCAACATCATTTGGAAGACCATTCTCTTTTAGTACATTTATAATTTCCTTCTGGACTAGATTATCCTCTTTATCTTTTCGTGAAGTAGTATTAACTATACCCTGAGATTCTTGTTGATTTATGGAATCTCTGAAAAAGGGGGTATAATAAATACCCCCTGTTTGATATCTCTTAATTTTCATACTATGATGTCATTTTTATAAAAAGCTTAATAATATTATTATTAAGATCCCCTATAGCTTTATTAATAGCCTTTTGCTGATCTAGAAATGCTTGCTCATTAGTACTTCTAAATCTTGGAATAGTTCCTCCACTCTTTCTGAATATTGTATTTGTATCCTCGACTCTAGAATTATATTTGTAAGGAGTGTCATATAAAACTAATTTTTTTCTACCTCATCAACTATGAGCAGGACTGTCGTTGTATGTATTAATATACAGATTAGCAAAGTATTTATTCTTTAGATCAGAATATTCTCTAGGGTACTCATTTAACACAAAGTCTTCAAATGTTTTATATTTATTTTTCATTTCTGAACTATATGAAGGTCTGAATTTAGAGCTTAATTCCGCCTCAAAAGCATTTTGAGAGTGTAGTTGTTTACTTACTAATTCTGCTTGTTGTCTTTCTTGGATATCCCTAGCATTATCTTGACGGAACTGATATAATAGATTTTTAATATTCTGTGTTTGTTGTCCTATTCTATTAGCTTCAGTCATATCAAGCTGAGCTAGTCCTTGTTGTCATCGATTTTTATTCTCATTAGCAATTTGAGATCTTATATTTGCATACTGCTGTTTTTGAGATAATAACTTGTCATTATATTGATCAATCATTTGAGAAAACTTAGTATCTCTTTCATTTTTCATGCGGTCAATATTTAAATCTCTCATTAAACGCTCTGCTATTATTTGATTTGGGTCATTTGAGGTAGTCTTGTATTGACTCATAGCTTTTATTCTATCATCATACATTTTATGTAACCCATTATCACTAAATCTAGAATAGTATTCAGCAGGGAAATCCTGTTGTGATCCTCTCATTCCCTTTCTAATTGCTTCTTTCATTTTGTCTGAGGTTCGATTAATTCCTCTTGTTGAAGCTATAAAATCCCCTAATCCTAATAATGAATCTGTACTTATTCCTAATCTAGTACTGTTATTAGGGCTATGGCCATAGATTCCAGAAGTTGCTTCAGGAGATTTATTTATTATATCTAAACCAGATTTATTCACATTTTGCATATCAAGATCTAATAACCCCTCTTGGTATGTGTTATTCATTTCCTCTTGTAGGTTCCTATTATTAACTATAGGTTTTCCAGTAACCACTATAGGATCCCCTTTTATTGTTAAAGGCTTGCCTGAACTATCTAAGAACCAATTGCTATTTGTCCCATTTTTTGCTTTGGGTATTTTCCCTCCTTTTTTATGAAATCTTAATCCTATATAATCATCTATAGATTGAGTATAGGGATCAATATTAATAACTTCAGTTGGACTAATCCTACCACTTAAAGTAACTGGAATATCTCTAATTCCAGATCCCTCTGGCAGTAGTGAAGTTGTGGGAACATTTATTTTTAAAAATCTACTAAATATAGGACTCCTATAAAGTCAGTTTCCTCCATGTCTAGAACTAAATTGAAGGGTTGTTGGAAGTATTCAATTAGAATCTTGTAACTGTTTTGCAATTTCAGGATTTTGGTTGACTAATCTACCTAAAGTTCTTAGCTTAGATGTATGTCCCGATAAGGAAGATAAATTGAATTCTTCTGGAAGTTGTCTATTTGACATCCTAAATCTATAATTTTTACTAAATGGATTATAACTTCCAGAAATTATGTTTGATAATGCTGCGTCTGTTTTAGATTTTGCAGCTTGTGCTGTCCATTTAGCTTCCTGAGACTTAGATATTTTTAGGTTTCCTGACTTAGTTAAGTCTTCTATAGCCTGATTATAATCCTTAACAGTACCATCTGAATTTGCCCATCTAGCTGGATTTCCATCTACAAATCCTAATTTTTTACTAGATACTATTTTATCTATATATTCTTTCTTTAGATCTTCCTTAGTTTTACTTTCTGCTTTGGGAGCTTTTCCTTTGTATTGTGTTGATCGTATATTCTGTACTTCGTTTTTTATCCCCTTTATTGCAAACAGTCCTGTTGATAGACTTTTTCAATCATCTAAGGTTCCTTTCCCAGAAGCAATATTGTTTACTGCGTCTACAGCATTTATGGCTCCTGCTGCTAACAAGGTGTTTTTTAATAAAGAAGCAGATTTCTTAACGGTTTTCCCCATTTTTGCTAGCTTTCCGCTAATCCCAATTCCAGGAAGTAGACTTATAGTGTCTAATCCTAATCCCAGTGCTAAGTTTCCAAGGTCTTTTAAATCAAATCCATCTCTACTAATATCAGCCCCAAACTGAGCAAGGGTTGATCCATACCCTAAGGCACCTGCTACTGGATTACCTCCAGTAGGTATAGCAGCAATCAGAGATGCTACGTCTCCAGCAATACTTGCAATTTGTAACTTATCTGCATGAGATAAGCTTCAGTTATCATTAATTCCAGCTGTTTTGCTTGGGTCTTTATAAGAGGAAACTTTATTTGTTTTGTTATTTCCAACCGCATCTTTTGTAGTGCCAATAACTCCTCCTTTTTGGTGTGCTGGCACAACTGGCTGATATGGTGAAACTAATCTTTGGTTTCTTCTAGTTCACAGACTACTTCCATTTCTATCTCCATAATTATTTTCTAGATAATTGTAAATTGCTTCTGCTACGTTACGGTCAAATCCTAATTTTTCTAAATCTGAAATTTCTAATGTTGAGGTACTAAGTGGGTTTACTGTGGTTAAAGCATCTCCTACTTTACTTCTAACTCCTTCTGCCAGGGATCTTATAAATCTATTTTGTAATGTCTTATTTTGCATTAAATTATTTCAGAAGTTTGGATTGCTATTAATTGCTTTTGCCAGCTCTTTTGGTATTCTAATATTTTTACCCTTCGTGGCATTTCAGTTGTTCAATTCATTGCTTTTTAAAATAATATCATTAGGATCATTTGGGTCAATATATAATTCATAATCTTCTATACTACCACTTGGGTCTGAGAAATTCATTATATATCTTCCATGATATGGACTTCCATGTTGATTTATTTTTTGTAAAGCACTTAAGCCAACTTGTTCTCCATCATCAATAACACTAAAATCGTTTACATTAACATTGTCCTGAATCAAGTTCCCGTATGAGTCTAATAATGCATATTTATACACAGAAGGCCTACCATACATATCCTTATCATTATTATCTCAATATTCTATTAGTTGTTGTCCCTCAGGTAATTGCCTAGTACCTGTAAGGGGTCTATATCTTAAATTTGGACTTTGAGAACTAAATCATGAGCTATATAAATTATTATTATCAAATTTGCTTGAATCATCAGATTTTCCTCATAAATACTCCAAAATAGAGTTAGCCTCTCCAAATTTATTAGAAGCATTTAAGTCATAAAATCCACCTTTTTGTCTTGCAAATTTATATAAATCTGAGTTTTCATTAGACAAATCGCTAGTTTTATAAAGTCTATTACCTAAACGCGTATATCCATTTAAAAATGAAAAATCAGGATTTCACTGGTTTGTCTTTGACATATATTGCTGTCACCAATCATTATAGATTGCGTTTTTGTCTCCAAAAGTTTGATTAAAAAGATCAGTTACTATTAGATTCCCATTAGAATCTATAGTCACATATTTACTACTATTTGGGGAAGATATGCCTTTTTCTTCTAACTTTCTATTTAATTCCTGCTCAGTTTGATTTCCTTGGGTGTTGTTTCTATTAACAGAGGGATCTAGAAAAATACCTATATCATCTAATGCTAGTTTATCCTCATTAGTTCAGGTACCTGTCTCTATACGATCCCGTAATGCTTTTATTCCTTCAGGACCTAACCTATTATACAGGTCTATATACGCTTGCTTTTGTAATCCACCATACCCCTTAAAAGTATCATTATTTGTATACTCTATAATCTCTGGTAATGAATCTAATCTTCTTAATGCTTGTAAATTATTAGCTCCCTGAATAAAAACCCGTTTTCCATTATCTAACTCATATTCCCCGTTTTTATCCCTTTTGTATTCTACATTGATCCCTTTAGATCAATCATACTTAGTGCCTCCAGGAGTTGGTTTTATATAAGTAAAACCTTTTAGAGCATGAATAGCATTTCTAGCTGTATTTTCTTTTCCTCTTCAGGAGTTACCGAATAACCTCCCTATTCTGCTCCTGCGTTTGGTTAAACGACTGTCTTGTGAGTCAGTAACATCAAACTGTACGTTTCCATCTAATCTATCAGCATTTGAATCATATGATAAGTTCTCTCCTGACTTTAAAGCATCTGTAATCTTACTAAATTGATAAGCAGTCTCGTTATCTAATGATTTTCCATAATTTGTTATTTGATTTAAAAAATCATCATCAACCTGATACTGGTTACCGTCAATAGTAAAGGTACCATATCTTCTAGAAGTAGATCCTCCTGTTTGGAATTTAATTATTTGCGCCATTTTGTACCTTTTTTATACTTAAAAGGGGAGATTGATCATCTCAAATCTCCCCCTTATCTTTCAATGATCTACTTGCTGCATTTTTTACGCTTAACAATCTTACCTCCTTTTTTGAAAACTGGTTCTGAATCAGTAGAGGCTCCAATTGGTTCCTGTGTAGGCACCTGTGCTTGTGATAACAATGAAAGAAACGCTTCACAAGCTTGTGCTAAAATATTACAATCTCCTGACTGTAGTCCTTGTGCCATCATATTAGCAATTTCTAGTACTAGATCTTGCTGAGGAGCCCCCTGTTCTACTGGGGCTGTGGCAGGCATCTGCCCTCCTTCTTGGTATTTCTTAACTAACATTTTGTATTAATATTTTTATATTATTAATTAGGTTGTCTAAATCTGATTTTTTGTAATTATATTTAATCTCAAATAATTTACAATCATGCTGTGCACACTTTTCTTTTTTTAACCTATCTCTTTCTAGTGTTTTCTTAAATTCATTTTCTCCTCCAAAATGCTCATTTGGAACGTAATGTTGTGCTCCATTATATTCAATGGCAATGTTATATTGAGGTAAATACATATCAAACCTTTGGGGATATAATCAAGGAGTAGACTGCTCAAATAATAAGCCTTTAATACTTTTTTTAATGTACTTATATACTTTTTGTTGACTTTTTAATCTACACTTTTTACATCCTTGTCCAGCTAAGTGCTTATCAGGGGTCTGCCAAAAAGATCCATGAATTGGGCACACAATTTCCACATTACTATGAGCATTTTTATATTGTACATTATCATATACATAAAAATTATTGTGGATTCTAGAGGCTTCTTTAATAAATTTATCTATAGTTTTCCTTTGAACATTATGTGTTTTTTCTACTCCACAAAGAGGGCATCCGCACCCTTTTAAATGTATTCTAGGTATTTGATAAAAAGAACCATGTTTATTACATATTATTTTAACCTTTGTATCTATATTTTTAAAATCTATGAAAGAATAATCATATAGATTTTGATGTATTTTATTAGCCTCTTTTATAAATCATTCTTTTGTCCTATATGATTTACACTTTGCAGATGTCCCACATTTATGACATCCTGAACCTTCTAAATGTTTTCTAGCTCTTTGTATATATGCTCCATGTATAGGACAGATTATTTCTATCATGGAGTTACTTCCTAAGTAATTTACATTAGTATAATCATATCTATCCCCATGAACTTTTTTTGCTTTTTCTATAAAGTCTTCTGTACTTAATCTTTTCATTATCATATATTCATTTAATGCCCAAAGATACTATTTTAGTTTTTAAAATCCAAATAAAATTATTAAAATTTGTGTATTCTTATATTTTTATTCGAATTGTTTGTTATATTAAGTATATATTATTACCTTTGTAGTACAACCCAAGAATAAGAATAGGAATCTATTTCATTCTCTAAGGAGATGCTAGATTAAATATGAGATAATATAGGGTTATAAAAGATAGTTAGTATCTTTTAAGGAGAGTAACTTATTACTCTCCTTTTTTATTATCTGGTCCAGAAACATATTCTGCAGGCCTTTCGTTTTGTCTCTTTAATATTTTAAACATATATTTACCTAATTTCTTGTAAGCATTTTTAGTTTTTTCCCTGTTAGCTTTTTTAGCTTTCTTTATTAATTGTCTGGTTTCCAAGCGACTAACAATGCGTTCTCCCCCTACAAGATCCATTTGAGGCTTTCCATCAGATCCTAGAATATACATTTTATCTATTTCTTCTTCGCTAATATCATCTTCTTCATCCTCAAAATCTAATTCATCTCCGATTTGAATCCCAGAATTGGAATTAACCTCAAGTACATATTTTAACTTCTCTTCTTCATCTGCAATACATTCAATAATTTCATCAGATTTAGGTTCTCCATATTCTATGGCTACTACTTCATCTTCATCATTTATAAAAATAATATCTATTGGAAAATTCATATCTTTAGTATTAAATACTAAAGAATTTTGAGGATTGTCAGAATAATCAAAGAGTAGACCTTCATCTTTTTCAAGAATTTCTACATTAGATAATCCTTCAATTTTATCTGCTTCAGATTGAGCAATAAAAGCATTATATTCATTATTGCCTATTGTAATTTTTGATGTATTTTTCCAATTCATTTACTATACTGTTTAAATCTTCTTCACAATAATTATACTTTATCCTAAAAATTTTACATTTCCTATCTATACATTTTTGAAGTTTTAATTTATCTAGCTCTATTCGCTTATTAAAACCTTTAATTCCTCCAAATATTTCAACAGGTCTAAAATGTTGCTCACCATCATATTCAATTCCAATATTTAACTCCTTAGCATAAATATCAATTCGTTGTCTACCTAATCATTTGTCCTTATATTCTCATATTCAAGTAATATCTGGAAACTTATTTTTAAAAAATAGATATATTTTCGTTTGAGTTTTTAATCTACATAAAGGGCACCCGTGCTTTAAGTATATATGATTTCCTGGAGATTGTCAAAAGTCACCATGTTCTGGACATGTTATACATACTTTTTCAGCGGTACTTTTATTTATAATCGTTTTACTATAATCATACTTACCAAAATGAGCTAATTTCATTAATTCTAAAACTTTTTCCTTTGGAATTTTGTTTCGTTCTCTAAAACATTTTGGGCAACCATTTTTCCTAAGATGCATATTTGGTGTTTGCCAAAATGGACCATGTTTATGACAAATGATTTCTACAGGTGTTTTATTTCCACAATATTTTACCTTAGAATAATCATATTTATCTTTATGGATTTCCTTAGATTTTTCAATAAAATAGGCTTGATCTAAAAATTTACCTGCGCATTTTGGACAGCCGTGACCTTGTAAATGAGTTCTTGCATTTTGTATAAATACTCCATGTATAGGACATATAATTTCAATATTATCACGTATAGTCATATATTTAGTTATACTATAATCATATTTATCTCCGTGCACAGCTTTAGCCTTTTCTAGAAATTCTCTTTGAGATAATCTTTTCATATTCCTTATCTGCTATTTCAATTATGGTTTCTTTCATTACTCTATACTTTTAATTAAACCACTTCTATCATCAGTATTTTTTAGTAATTCGTAACAGATAAGTTTACCAGCTTCTATAGCAATATCATCAGATGAATTTTCTTGATACTGCCTGTATAGATTCTCTAATTTATCGGTAAACTCTTTACGAAAAACAACCTCTTCTTTTTCAATCTCTGCTTGTTGAATTACCCCTCCTTCTCCCTGAGCAACAACTGGAATACCTTTGCTGGTAATTTGCCCTTCTAATTCAGGATTTACTTTTTCCAAGTTGTGTTTCCTAGCATGTAAAGCTCCTTCTGGAATTAGGTTCATTTTACCCCCAAGTTGGAATTTTTGGGGCTCCTGCTTTTCTGAGGATTTAATCGATCAATAACTAATGAGTTTTCTAGCCTCTTCTAGTTCAGGAAACTTTAGTCCATTTTTACCAGCTAATGAAAGAGATCCTTGTCCTCCTGAGTATTTAAATAGATTCTGAGAATTGTACAGATCAGAAACATTATTATTTAATCGTTTCTTACCCTTTTCAGTAATATCTATCTTTTGGTTATACATGTTTCAGGCATCACTAATCTTATTTTTTAATTTATTTGCCCCAAATAAAACAGTCTTCCCTCCTAATTTGTCAGCAGCTTGTTCTTTATTAGTTGAATACTCTGAGGAGACTTTACTTAAATCGAAATTTTTATTATCTAATTTACTGCTAAATAAACTAGCTATATTTCCTACAACAGGGACTGAACTAATGATTTTATCTCCTGTAGTTTCTCCCGAAAGAGTTTTACCTGATATTCCTGATATGATTCCAGTAACAGAATCCGCAAGTCCTACAACTTGTCCAACTCCAGGAATAAGATTTATGGCTTGCTTTGATAACCCCTTTATAGCAGCTGAATTTTCTCCTCCATTTTGGGGCATAAAATTAGATACTGTGTTTATGAGGTCTCCAAACGGCCCTACTGCAAAAGATCCTAATTTCTGACCAAAACTACTTTTAGTACCCTTTTCAGTACCATTTAAGGTACTTGCTTTTTTAGTTATTTTTCCCAAATCCCCCTCTATCTTTTTTGAAGAATCCTTCATAAAAGTATTATAACTTGGAGTAGAAAGGCCGCCCAAATAGTTATTTCCAATGCCTATACTAGGTGTTTTCTTTATTATATTAGACATAACTTTGAGTCATTAATGTTTGTAATGCTGTTATTGTAACTAGCTTATCTCCTTTATATTTTATTCTTATCCTAGCGTACTTATCTCTTACTCTTGTACTGCGTCATTTTCCGTGATCTTTATAATATATAGGTTGAATTACTGTATATCATACATCATTGTTATAATATATATTTCCTAGACGTCTTCCATACTTTTTATCTCCTATATTTAAACAGTCTTGGTGCATTTTCAAAAAATATTCATTCTTTATATTATCATATACAACCTCAGTGTTATAGTACTTTCCATCACTGATAAGCATTTCTTCTGGAATAATATTGGGTTTTACAGAAGATTTATCTTTACTCTTAAAGTATTTATATATACCTTGTTTATCAAAATCATAAACATCTCCCACGATTTCAATTTCCAACGAATCAGGTTCTACATTATTTGAAATAATAACCAAATTATCAAATATTTTATGAATACCTTTTGGACTGTTTACTATAAATTCAAATTCAAAAGGCTCTTGTTTATTATATCATTTTGTAGGTAGAATTTGATTGTCGGGATTGTCATCCTCATAATTTATTTCATCAATGATATTTGCCCTTCCATGTACAAAAATACTACTATATAAGGCATTATTTCATCCATTCTTAAAACTATCTCCCATAGCGTTATAAGGGATTACTAATCCTACATTATATGTCCTATCAGCAGAGGATTCTACATACTCAATAGTTTCAGTTGAGGTCTGTGCAAATAAATAAGGTCTATATGTAATATTAATAATATAATATAAATGACTAGGATCAAAAGGAGTAGACTTAAATTTTATGGTGGTAAACTTATCTTTAACACTATTATTATAAAACTCATATTTAGCTTTAACAGAACTATCTTCATCTATGTCTTTAGACACTATATCTTTAGGTATGTTATATACTATAATATTAGCAAATTCTTTTGTACCATCATTGGTTTTTATTATAATAGGATTGGATAAGTCATCTGAGATATCGCTGTCATACACTACTTTTTCTTCTATTGAATTTGTAGTATTATTCCATGAATATCCTGTGATTTTTATATGTTTTGTATTGAAGTAATCATACTCTGAGTTCATAAATAAACTTAAAGGAGTTTCTGTAAGAGTTTCATCATTATCAGAATATATCCAAGTACCATTTCACGGTTTTCCAGGCCAAATTTCAGATGATTCCTGATTCCTGAGATTGTTATTAATAATACCAAATACTCTTGTTTTTAACAGATCAAAACTAAAGTAGCTGTTATCTATATTATCAGAGAGTAGAGGTGTTCAAGAGTATCTTGTAACTCATTTATTAAGCACTTCATTATAACATATGTTTCATATTTTATCTCTATTATAAAAAGTAAACATTATATCATTTTTATACGCGTTATAATGAGTTTTCACATTTCTATATCCCAAAATAACTTCTTTTTCTAATTCTTTTAGATTAATGTTATCATGTAAATATCTCTGGATATTAAAATCTGAGATGAGTTCAAGACCATTTCTTGATAGCCTTCATATCTTTTTTGCATAAGTATCTACCCCGTATAATGAATTTGGAGTTCTTACAATGGAATCTTTTCATGTAGAACCATATTTATCAGTAATAATAGTAATTTGTTTTTGTAGTACTCCAGCTCCATACATATGAATATTTTGGCCAGTTGTTGTTTGTAATAGAGCTTTTTCATTTACTGGAATAATAGCTATAGCATGTTCGAATACACATAGAATTTGATTCTCCCATGGAAGAATTTTAACAATTCCTCCATATTGACGATCAAAATCTTGATAAGATAATCCCTGAAATATTCTATAGGAATTTTTAAAATCACCATCTATCTCTATGTTACTGAACATTATTCTAGTATCAAATATATCTTTTACATAGGGTATCTCCTTAAATGCATAATTACGTTTTACTCCTAAAGTTACATTATACCCAGAATTAAGTAAGTTTGATTCTGGAATTTTGTTAGCTGCCTTTGTCGAAATATCTGAAAGTGGATAAAAACTTCTAGGATTACCCATTAAAGATATTTCATCAGTGTTGAAGGTATCAATAGACCTTAAACCTAAATTATAGTTTGAAATACATTTATAAATAAACCAAGTTCCTATTGGAACGGCATCAATATCTGCTTTATTTATATAATCTCAGTTCTCAGTACTTCTACCTCCTTTAAAATTATCCTTTCAGCAATTAATATCAATTATGGTATCGTTAGTAGGAACCGTTAGGGAGGTGAAATTCCTTTGCATTCTAATACATACTGTGGATGTGAAACAGTCGCCTCTAAATACTAAAGGAACTTCATATAATTTAGTTTGTAAAGTATATTGTATTGAATCAGGAATCTTATTTGTATTGTATAGCTCAATAATATCAGCATCTGTTAGTTTTTCTATATCCTTATCAAAGAATTCTTCGTCTAGTTTATCATGGTTATAACACTCATTTAAATACTGACGTATATCTATAAGTCACTTATAATCAGATAAATATGTATTTCTAATGGGGCAATTTAAAGTTACGTCTGGTTCATATTCCACTTCAGTGAGTTCAGTATCATTATTAATACTATATCTTGAAGACACCGCATAAAATGGAGATTTATCATTCATTCTAATAGTAAAATACTCTTTGATAAATGATTCATTGTAATTTGAGGAATATATATTATAAATACAATTATCCTGTAAAGTGCCCTGTACCCCAAGAAACGGAGCAAAAATCCCTCTTATATACCCATAAAAATCTTTTTTATCTGTGACTCCTTTTCCAAAGGATACAAGATTCTTTATTTCTTCCTGCGAACCTGCTTTTGTTGAATATGAATAATTATCAATTATTCTACTTGGAATCTCAGAATCTACATATACTAATTTTGTTACAGAAGTCTCATTTTGTGCATTACTCTTATACTTAGGATAATATATTCTTGTTTTAGTAGTTTTAAGTTCATTCTCAAATTCTGTAGACATAGATATCCTAAACTCTGATCCATCAAATAATGATTGAAGCTGCTTATTAACATATGAGTCTAAACATAACAATCCAGAACTTGAGATAATATTACTCTTTACTACTCTAGATTTGTATTCAGTAGTTAATATTCCTGATTTATTTATAAATGACTCTGATATATAAACTGGAGACTCATTATCTGTACCATTTCTTAACGCGGGCACACTACTAGCCTGATCGACACCTATACTAAATCCTTGAGCAAGGAAGTTAGGTATCCTTTTTTGTCTTACAAAAAAATATCCTTTAATATTATATTTCTTTAACTCATTTATTACTAATTCAGGGATAGAAAATTTTATTCCTAGAGGTCTTACATTTTCTCTATTTTCAGTATAATCTATAATATTAGTGTTCACACTAAATCTAAACACCCCATAAGTATTTACAAGATTAGCGGTATCTAAGAAATCTGTAATTTCAATGTCTTCAATTTTACCCTCAAATTTATAATTTTTTTCATCACTCCCATTTTTGTTAAAATCACATCCTCTTAAACCATACACAGGAGATAAATGATCATCATTAAATATATATACTATACCAAATCTATATAGTTCTCCTGGAACATATCCTAATTTATAATATATATTTAGTGGCGAATAATACTCAGTTTGAGACTCATCTTTCTCTTTTGAAATCGTGAAGCTTTCTGGAGATATAAAGCCTATACCTGTTTCGTCCTGCATTTCTTCAGCTATAATATGTAAAGATAGGTTTCTCAATTCCTTAGTTTTATCTAAGGGTTTATCTACATTTCCAAAGAAAAGCATATTTTGAACCTGGGCTTGAGTTTTTACATTATCAACATAATTGTACTGAATATTTATATCTTCTACAGAAATTTCTTCTGTTTCTTCATATCCTGTAATAGATATCAATCTAGATTCCTGTTCAATTTCATAGTTTTCAAGTATCTTAAATGCTTTTTGGACTAATATTCCATTTTTATCACAGGTATTTCTAATATAATAAAGATTGAAATAAGTGAAGGAGGTATCAATATTAGTAAGAGATAATACTATAGATTTATCAGTTCTCTCATCTATAACTGTTCCACTACAAGTTTTGGGTGTATTAGTATTCCCCTTAAATACTGATATTATTCCTGTTTCAGCAACAATATCAGTTTCATTAAAATCACTATCTAAATATTTTAAATAAAATATATAATTACCTCCTTGCATCTGTCCATATGAAGATACTTTATTTAAGGTTAATTTAGGAATAACTTGAATATTTCTAAATAACCTGGTCTCCTGATCTAAGAGATCTTCATCATATAAATTAGATTGCTTTTTTTGATTTCTATTAATTATTTTATATCTATTATTTTCTAACTTAGTAATTCTACTATTAATGATTCTTGGTGGATTTTTATCATCATTAAGTATAAGATTGACAGAACCATCATATGATTGTTGACACTCAATATCTACTGGATTTGACAAATCCAGTTTTAGTTTAGAATTATCAACTATGAAGTCAGAGATGGTTCCGTCGCTCTTTTTTATATTGTGCAGAGGATTATATTCTCATGCTATATCTCCCTCTGTTTTATATTTTTTTACTTTTAACTGTACCTTCATTTTAATTATTACATAATAGATTCAATATATGTATTACCAACATGTGCTCAATATTCAGGTCTCCCAAAGGATATATCAGTTGTCTGATTATAGTAGTTGCTATCATTAGGTAATGCAACAGTACTTCTTGATACTCTCATTGAATTTTTTAAATTCGTAAGATTGATCATATTTTTATCAACATCATATTCTGGTATTAAGTATATACTATTTGGGTAAACTTCCTCTTGTTTCTGTTTTATAGTATATAATTGATTAGCTCTACTATTAACCTCTTCTATTATCTCTTGTAAGAATATATTTGTATTTGTATCATCTTCAAAATATATATTAATTGAAACTGGTATTCTATAATTTATGATTCCCGCTTCCCCACTTATATTACTTTCAATAGATTCTATTATATTATCTAAAGTTGAATTTTTCTTGTCAGGAATTTCATCTCTTTTAAAATAGTTTCAAACAATTTTACCATTGAGATTTATAGATCTTAAAGTAAATTCTTTGAATGCGTTTAATGATAGACTTAAGCTAGTATAGTTATATACTATAGTTTTTACAGTTTCAGCGTATCTTAAATAATACATCATAGCACACCACGCTGCCACACTTACCTCAAAGGACTTCTTACTACGACCTGGGAAAGATTCAAGACCTCCATCAACTAACCCCATAGGAAATAACATTATAGGTCTATGATTAGAAGTTGTAGGTATAAATATACCACAATATCATGTTGCATTAATATCAACAGTTCCTCAATGCCCAATCCGAAATGGCTTGCTGGTCTGGCCTCTCCTTTCCATCATTACGATTTGTGGATAATGAGACCCAGAAGTAACAATTTTACCCAGATCATCTACTCAGCCATCTCCACTAGTCATATTGTGTTGTTCTATTTGAACTCTTGAATTGTTTCATTTTTTATTATCTGGAAAATATAATATGTTCTCATTATATCCATCCAATGAATCATATGTTATTTTATACTTAGATCATTCACTAATATTTCCTCCAATATTAATTTGGCGGCGTAAAGACTTTATCGTAGTTTCGTCTGAGGATATATATAAGTTATTATCTGTATCAAATGTAGCATACATATCTTTACTAGAAGACATAGTGTTACCATATAGTTCTAGATAAAAACTATTTTTATTAACTACGCATAGATGAATATAGCTTCTTATACATATAATTCCAGAATCAGCGTCAAACTGAGGAGGAGCTATTATGGACCCATTATACTGTTGTTCCTTAAATATGTTATGAGCATTATAATCATTTAAACATTTATATGTATCAGGCTCCTGTTTAGGTACTGAGTTAGAGCCTACTGTAATATTATATTCATCATAACAAGGCAAATTTATAATTGTTCCACTAAGAGGGACATATTCCTCATTTGAGGATATAGATTCATTTATTACTTCTAATTTATGAGATTTACCTAAAGAATCTATAGCATAACATTGTTCTTTAGAAATACTATCTAAACTAGCATACCTTCATAGTCTGCCGATTGTCTTCCCATCTTGAGCTGTTGGTAATGTTAGTTTTACCGAATCTATATTTTGTTTTTTAAGTACTATATTTTGGCCAACTCTATATGAAGTAATACCTGTTATCAACTCTGTAGATTCTACATCTACAAATGGATCTCCAAAATATTTTCTTAAATTATTCTTAATATCTTCTTGGGGATTTTTATCCTCTGAGGAATCCATAGGTACAGACTTATACTCTGTGTCCCCTACAGGTTTAATTTTTATAAAAGGACTCCTTGTTGAGTTTTCAATAGACGGATTAATTTCTACAGATACAATATCTGTAATCTTTTCACTTCATACTTTCGGGAAATCTTCAACTGTAACAAAAGAATCATAAATATTAAAGAAATAATTAGTTATCTCAGAAACATATAATGGATATGATTTATTTGTTAGTAACTCTGTCCCAAAATATACTTTAAACTCTATGATATAAAGATCTTCTTTATCAAAGCTATCTTTTCCAATCTGAGAACTAAATGGAATATCTATAATATTATTACCATTATAATTTAAATCGGTAAGTTCTACAACTCCATTATCAGAGTCAGGTAAAGAAACAATTTTGTAATCACAGTCATCATTATTATATCTTGGATCTCTATATCTAAATATACTATATTTAATGGTAGTGCCTGGATATGAATTATAATTAAAGTATAAAGTAAAAGAATTCTGATCAGTATAATATTTAAAGTAATCATCCCCAATAGTGATGTTATTTGGATTTATCTCAAATATCTCTGGAACAATACTAGTTTCAAACTGGTCCAAAATAATATATTTGTTATCATCCGTAATTAACCCTGGGCACACATAGTTATACTCACTTATTTTTAAGCTATCTGAACTATTTGATGTATTAGCATCAACAGTACAATGTATTATTGTTTGAAGATCATTATAACTTAAAATGTTATTAGTTAGAGGCTTCACTATTATATCCCCACTAGATATAGAAGTATCAATGGAATTTTTATTTATATTAGTTATAGAGATTTTGGAAAAAAAGTATACTAATTTTCCTTCACCTATCAAATACTTTTTTATTATATTTTTATATATTGAATTATTTCATACAGTCTTTAGTTTCAGATTTCCTGAAGGAGTAATAGTATAATTACCATTTTCGTTTTTGGAAGTATCTAACTTATATGAGTCAAAGTATACTATAAATTCTTCAGGAATATTTACCTCAAATTTTGAGCATAACCATCCTGGGATCTCTCATTTTATCGGAGTAAAATCTTCAATATGTGTAATATCTGATTTAAACCTTATATCTACAATATTACTTATATCATATAACTTATTATCATTTGTAAGTACATAAGTGCTTAAATGCTGCCAGGAATTTTCTGCTGATTCCTCCCCATCTGATATTCCTAGCAAATACTTATCCCCTGGATTTAGATAAAGGTTTTGATCTTTACTATAAATAGTTAAAGCTTGAAGATCAATATCTGAGTACTTATGATAAATAGTATTCCCAGTCAATTTTATACTCTCAAGAGAATCAGAATCTATATTATTATCAGAAGGAGTAAATATAGTTTTTTGAGAGGGAAATGTCCCGACTTTAACTTTATTATCTATAGGATTATAAGCAACTATATACAAGAATCCTCCATGTTCCTTCATTCCAATAGGAACATAATAATCACCCAAAGCTCCATATTGCATAGCATAGTTACCCATATCATTCTGAAGAACAAATTCATCTCCATTATATGTTATTAATGTACCATTTAAGCAATCTGTTAATACTGTATTAGGAGTCATTAAAGGATGGAGGTCCTTATTCATTCCATCATTAAATTGATTTACTTGATTTAGTTTTCCCATGTTCTATTAATTTTACTGTTCCATCTTCTTCAACAATTAAGTCTCCAGATTTATCTCCAATATCAACTTGTCCATCAGAATATATTTTAATGGCCGCTGTTTCAAATATTCCATTTGGTCATAATTTAAACCCATGCGTTATTATTACTCCCTGCCCATCTGTTAATACCTCAAGAAACGGGGCCCCTGTTGAAGTTTTGCCTATATAGCTTGTATCTAAATTTGTTAATTTTATATATGGTTCTGTATTGGCAACAATAATTTTTGGATTTACTAAGTTTGCATTTCCTGTATAAAGACCATACCCAGATAAATCTCCTAAAAAACTGTCTGTGATACCAGATAAATTCCCAATAATTCCCGATTTGCCTGATAATGACGTAGTATCAAATAGATTATATCCATAATTAGGATCTTCTAAATCAGGGAATTCATACTTTTTAATATTAGTGGTATATAACACTAACTCGGCACCATATTCATCATATATACTTATGTTATATGAATTAGTAACTTCTTGTGCTTCATCTAATGCCTGGCTTGTAAAGTCTGTAGAAATACATACTTCAGTTTCTCCCACATATGTTACTATAGCAGATATATTTATAGGATCTACTCGTGTTTCATCAACTTCCTGGTTTACTTCAATACTAAATGTATCTCCAGGAATGCAAGTCCCCTGTGAAATAGTTAATATAAAAGCAGATCCGTCTAAAGGATTCCCAAAATATATCTTTTTAGAGAAATAATCATATAAACTATCCCCATTATTTAGAAGTACAGTTTTTCATTGAGTATCTACATCTTTAGGTTTGAAGATAATATCAGAAGTTACTAAACTCTGTATAAAAGTATCAACATTATCTCCTGGTAATTCTCAATTATAATCACTATTTTCTACATTTAAAAGAGTTTTTGCAAGATCAATAAATGATAGTTCTGTAGTAATACCACCAGAGATATACAAGGAATACACCTCATTAATAACTGAATAAGAATAAGGAATATACTTACTACCTTGTCATTCTGATCATTCTGCAATGGAAATACTCCCTCCAATACTTATTGTTCCAATTACAGTATTAAAAGAAACACTATCTGTAACAATAGACTTGGACTCTATTGAGTCTACTGTAAGTTTACCATCAACTACTGTAAATTTACCATCTGATGTTGATATTGTTTCAAAATCTATATCATCACCCTTTTTTAAAAACTCATAGTAGGAATGACCCTCCAAATATTCAGCATTTAGTCCTTTAATAAGACTATTATTTCCTAAAACTAAAGGAGGATTACCATTTAAATAAATAGTTTTATCAAAGATATTATTTAATGTATTAGTAGAATTACCCTCCGTTGTTGATGATTCTAAAAAAGAATAGTAATTGTCCCCAGAAGTATAGTATATTGAATCTCCTGGAATAAAAATAATCTTGTTATCTCCAGGATACTCTATGACTCCATTTTTATAATCCTCAATAGAGGATGCGACGATAATGTCTTTTTCTAGAACCTTATCTTTATTATTGTCCTTATCTGAACTTTCAGTATCACTATATCCTAAAGAATAATACTTATCTCCAACTAAAACTCTAATATTTCCTGCAGTTCTAAATACTAAATCTTTATAAGGACTTCCTATTCTCTCTTCTCTTGCCATATTATTTTATATTTATAATTTTACCTTTTTCGTCTCTTTTTGCAAAGTATCTAAAATTTCTAGTTTTAATTTCTTCTTTACTAAAACTCCACCCAACATCAATTGGGTAATTTAGTTCAAAAAAGTAAATTTTAGATTTATCCAAAAAACATTCTTCCTTTATTTTGTATAATTTAAGATTTAAAAATTTTATTTTGTTCCGTCTTTTTGAAGTTATTTGAGAATTGTAAAACTCCCATTCTGCTTCACTTAATCCAAAATAATATATTCCATTATATACTTCCTGAGCATACTTATAGTTTAATCTTAATCGTATTCTAGATTTTATATTATTATATAATACTCTCTTGTGGTCATCTAAAAACATTTTTCCACAATATGCAGTATAACTTCTATTATGTATTTGTATATCTGCTCCTCTTTTTGTAAGGTTATAAAAAGTATTGAAGCCATGTTCAAGAATCTTTTTTAATTCAGTTCCTGAAATATGTGGATATTTGTCTTTTATAATATCTAAATAATCTTCCAACTTCTTAGTCATATTAATAGTATTGCCTTGCTTCGTTTGAATATTTTTCTATTAATTTCTTTAGATCTTTATTTACATATATTGGTTTTTCTTTAGTGCCTGAGTTTTTTGTGCTATACCTAAATGTTAACTGATTCCCAGTAAACTGTGATAAAACAAAATCTATATTGCTGAATTTTCCTCACTTATATAATTTTTTGAACTCCTCACCAGAATACTGTTTCATACAGATTTCAGCATAATTTCCATATTTTATGGGCAATACAAAGGTAACATTATTATTAATAATATCCAATAATACTTCATAAAAACAGTCCTTAAAAATATTTGAAGCAAGCTGCTTTCTATCTTGATATCTATTTTTTACTCATCTTCCTCTAAGTAATTTTTTATTTAACCCTGCATACAATTCCTCCGCAGAAAAAGCATGTTTAAACATTCCATAGTTCATTATAATATAGGCTTAAAATTTTTAGAGTATATCTTTCTATCTCAACGGGTTTTTACATCTAATACATCGTTTAATTCATTTTGAGATAAGTGATTTGGAATTCTTGCTGAATTACACAATCTTAATCAATCACTTTTAACTGCAGTTGCTAATTGAAATAAATTTCCATCCTTTTGTACTAAACTCTTTTTATATATATCTATATATGCACAATATGCTGCAAGAGCTTGTACTTCTTTATCAGTTAGATAAGGCAATCCTTCTTCATCTACAACTATTCCATGATATAGAATAGTTACATTTGGATAATCTCTATCAAATACTAAATAATCCCCTTCTTGTCTATATTTTAACAAAGCTCCTTTATCGTAAAAAACACTTTTATTATTTTTTCAGGATTCTATATATTCTTCTATTCACTGATTATATATATTTGGATATATACTATAATTAGTAGATGTTTGAGCATCTACAAATGGAGCAAAAACTGCTTCAATAACATCTACATTGCAAGGTAATTGTATTTTTCTATGTTCAGTAGAAGTTGTGTACTTATATAGGGTAGTCTGTCTGTTCCCTATTAATTCTCATCCAGAAAGTGCAATATCCTCAAAATTAGTAGTATCTAATGTTGTCCCATATAAGATATGTGCCTGAGAATACACAGATTTAAAATTATTTCTATTCATAGCTATTCTTTATTTTATTAACGTGGAACTTGATCATTTGGAGTAACAGGTGACGCAAATGATCTATACCATCTTATGTACTTCTCCGTTAACCTACGTATAATTTCATCACTCAAAATTCCGCAGTCAAGATATGATTCTGGATTTTCAGAACAGCAGTCTCATTCTAATAACCTACGTGGATCTTGAAATAGTGCTATAACTGATATATACTTAACAAATGGCACATTAAAAATGTATCCGTCCATATTTCCATTAGAATTTATTGCGGTGTCTATATAAACATATGGACTGTCTGATCCACGTCTGCGGTGCTTATGAAATCTATAAGCTTCATCTGTATATACATTATATTTTACTTTTCTATCTATACTCCCCACAAACCGTACTGTATCCACTCCATTAAGGTAAATTATGGGAGGAATTTCAAAATGAAGAGCTCTTTCTCCAACATTTAGACTACAATTACATTTGGACATGTAATCACAATTAACTTCAATACAGTTAATTGCTAGAAACAATTCATCTAATGTCAGAACTCCCCTTAATAGAAATTCTCTCATTACTTGATTACGTTCTGCAACAACCTCATCTTGCAACTGTTCTATGGAGACCTTAATATTTGCATTAAGTCCAGATAGCCCAGTATATACATTGTTTAATATAGCTGAGCTAATAGCCTCTATTGTCATATATATGTGTATATAAAAAATAAAGCAGAGTGAGCGATAATTCGCCCGCTCTGCTATCTATCTATTCTTTCACTGTAAATTTTTTTGTTTTTCTAACTAAGTAGCCATAACTATTTTTATATGTAACTTGTACTGTAAAAGTTTCTCCTAGCTGGGGGATATAATCAGGTTTTGCACTAACTCCTCCAAACTCGTCAATAGTATAATTATTATTGTCTAATATCTTATACTCAAACTCTGCATCTCCTGTAACATATTTATCATCAGTTGTGGCTGATACAACAAATTTTGACATATTGTTAATTAGCCTTTAACTTGAAATTTTTCATCTGCCTGTGTTTTAGTATATACATCAGTGCTGTTAGCCTTTTTATTGATCTCAGTATCCTGAGAGGTATTCTTTGATTCAACAGCTGTTACTCTAGATGTAAGTTTCTTGTCAGCCTCTCCATTACTCTCTATAGCTTCAGCATTTTTTTTAATATTAGCAGCTGCTTCAAGATCCTGAGACGAAGCATACAGATCGGGTAAAATCTCAATCTTATTATCACCAACAGTTATATTCTCAATGGATACTTCAATTCCAGCTGGTTCTTCCGAGCTATTATTTTCTAAATATTTTTCAAACTGATCAACTAAATCACTCTTTACATAGAATGTGTGTAAAGTGGTCGAGTAGTTAGTTTGTCCAGCTACTGACATACCTCCAAAACCTACACGGGGAACACAATAAGCAAATGAATATTGCTTGTATAGAGCTCCTTTAATAGGCATCTCTGGGGCTGAGGGAGATGTGAATCTAAGATTCTCATGGGTTGGAAGACGAAGATTATGTAAAACATAATCATAGGTACCAAACTCAGCTTTATTACGAGTATACGCAATATAGTTGGCTGCGGTTCCTGATACTGTGGAATTTCCATTGAAGGTTAGAAGATTATTAGTTCCTTCTGAACTACCTGCGCATCTATCTTCACAAATAATCTCATTAATAACTACTGAACGTACTTTCATATACGAATCAGCGCCACTAATGTCTACTGAAGTAGACCCAGATGCTGTTACCTTAACAAACTTATACTCTTGTGGAACTACAGTTGAAATTGCTTTATATAACATTGTTACAACATCACTATCAGCACTTACATTTGTAAGGTCAAGATCAACAAGAATTGGTTTTCTAAAGTACCAAAGAGCTGATCCAAAATCACCTCTATAATCATTATCCAGCCCAAGTTCTATAAGAATCTGAATATGCTTTTGTTTTAGGTTTGTGGGTAGGATCTTAATAGTAAAGACCTCTCCCTCTTCAGGCTCAGTCCTATATACAGTTGCATCTACGATATACTTTTTAAAATATTCTCCACCATCTGGAAGTCTAAGTTTAGGATCTAATTTTGTTCCTGCTGTGTTGGGTGATCCTTTAGCAGGTGCCTTAACTACTGTAACATTATCTAAGCTGTTAAGTACTACCTCTTTTTGAAAATTAAACATATTTGTATAGTTTTAAATTAATAATTAATTATTCCCAGGAATAGCTATAGTCTGATTAATAGGTACGTTAGTCTGCAACCTGGGATCACTTGCATTTTCTAATAGTAAACGTACATATATGTTAATTATCTCATAACATACATAATCAGGAAACTCTAATACTTGAGTTTCATCATCTGCTGCTATTAAATCTGCCTGTTCCATAGATACATACATTGGAGATTTAATATATGTAACATATAGTTTATTTAATGTTCATAATGAATTTCCACTGTGTATCTCAATTTTTACATCAGATCTATTAGATGTTCTGTCATAATTATCTTTTAAGAAAAAGTCTTTTTTCTCAGGACATTCTTTTATGCTATTATCCATGGAATAATTGGTGGGCACTATATTTGTTCCTTCTAATACCTTATGTTCTGAGTTCTCATTACGATTAATGATATAATAATAAGGTTTTTTATGAGAAGGTCTCATATAATAATTATTAATTATTCCTGGATACAAATTAGCAGTTAATCTATAACAAGGCGATGTTATCACTTTTGTAATATTATCTCCACATCTTGAAGATAAATTAGTTCCTTTAAATTCTGCTACACAATTTAACAAATGAAGATAATCTTTTGGAAGATCCAATTCCCAAACTGTGTCATTAAATTCTTGCCTCGGATTACTATCTACCTCTATTATAGAGGTAGTTTGTAAGATTCCTAAATCATCAGAGCTCTGTTGATTATATTCAGCTCTGTTATATACAGTATTTACATATTGTTGAATAGCTTTATTGAATAAATATATAAAATCTTCTAAAAGAATAGAAGGTGCCTTTAATTTATTACATTCAATTAAAGCATATTCGTATGCTTGCCTAAGTCTCATCTTATTTTCATTGTTTATGAATTATTAGAAATTTATATATTTTCTACTTAACATATATTACATACTGTATACTATGGAAACTTAGGATGATTTATATTAATTGTACTTTTGGAAGTATACACTATGTATGATTTATATATTCCAAAACTATTATATAATATTCTTTATTTCTTAGTTTCTTTTGTTGACCTTCTTGTGGTCATCTCTGGATATGTTAAATTTTTAATAGCATCCAGTATATTTTGATTCTCTGGATTCTTTAAGTACATTATGATAGCTTCATCAGTTGCTCCAAGCATTGTCTCACTAAACATCCAGATTCCACTTTGATTTGTTATAACACTCTTATCTTTAGCATCAATAATAAGTAATTTTATTGCTTGGTCAGATCCAGTATATAAATCAATTATCTCTTGGGGATTTTTTTCTGCTCTTGTATACAAGTAATCCTGAACATCAGTATCAGGAGCATTTCTCATGGCTTTGCCTAAAAGCTTACATTTGGTTAGTCTTCCTGTTGGAGAATCATTTTCAATATATACATAGGCTTTTGTTACTGCTTGAATTCTAGCAACCTTCCTTCTTGAATTTTCTCCTTCTTTTTCAATATAAAAATCTGCTTTACCATATCTTTCCTTTGTACCATCTATAAGCAGCACCCCGTTTTTATCTCTAGAAGTACGCTCCTTTGCAATTAAAGGATTATTTTCAATGGCTCTCCATAAATTAGCTTCATATGGATTATCTAAATCAAACGTCTTTCCTCCATAAATTTCTATTGGAAAGTCTTCTGGAATAAAATAATCTCTGTCCTTACTATTTAATTCATCAGGACTTAAAATCATTTCACTATCTCCATTCTCATTATAACGAACCTTTTTCACAAAAGGTAAATTAACTCCATTTATATCTTTACAAGGCTGTAGAAAATATTTTTTCTCTCTGCCATATACATTTCTAAGTGTAATTTTCATGCTCTTTATAAAAAGTTATTTATCTATATAATATTACTATAATATCTATAAAAATTTTTATAAAAGTATCTCTTATAAAAGAGATACTTTTATAAAAATGTTAATATATTTTTTAGATCTCTTCAAATATTACAGATCTATAGGGATTCATTACGCCGACTCCATGATCAATTATCTGATTTTCAATTACTTACATAATTGTTTAGACTATATCTTTAACTTAGTCTTTGTAAACAAATCTATATCCTTTACACGTTTTAATTTTTCCACTAAGGCAATGACCCACATTTTTATATTCCTTTCTACACTCTGTATAAGATTCTCATTCTTTAATAAAGTTTCCATCAAGATCATATTGTAAAACTCGTTTTTTTACTGGTTTGATCTCTATTGGATCTATATTGTTAACATATTCAAACCTTCATTGAGAATTATGGTAAACTGTCTTATTCCTTAATGCATTACTAATTTGACTACTATTTATTCCTAAAGTTTTACTAGCCTCTTTCTGAGATTCTCATTCTCTAATAAAATTACCTTCTAGAGAATATTGATAAATTTTACATTTATTACGCTTATATTGTCTAGGAACATAATTTTCTTTAAAAGATAATAAAATATAGTAATCTTTTACTTTAGTTTGATTTTTAATAGCTTTCTGAATGCTAGACAAACTAACGTCTAAATATCTAGCAACCTCATTAATAGAATTAAAACTTCTTATAAAATTACCACTTTTGTCATATAAAAATGATTCCTTATTAGTACTAACATGAAAGTTTTCTAAATCTAATTGATCTAATCTTTCTAATGATCAGAACCTATTAGCAGTAAAACTTCCATATTTTACAGCATATGCAATGGCACTACTATTTATACTGTAGACATAACCTGCTTTTGTATATGAATCAAATTCTTCAACATATTTACCATTAGAATCATAACAGTAAACCTTGATTTGCCTATTAAAAACTAATCCATTACCTCCAACAGCAGTATTGTACACATCAGGTCTTTTTAAAAATTCCTCATTTACTAATTCCGCTTCTTTTAATAAAGCATCTTCATAATTATCATATACAAATAATGTTAATCTTATAAAATTTTTTAATCCATATTTTTTAACAGCAAATTGAAATCGTGTCTTTGGATGTAAAAAATGATAACTTTTTGGGCCAGTAATTCCACATCCATAATAATTATCAAACGTGTACGGAGTTCTTGTTTGATGAACTCCAATATAAATTTTTTTGTTTACTAAGTTTATTGTTAAATAAACTATTGATTTTAAGTTATTTTCCATTTCAGTATTTAAATATACTTACGCCACAGTGGGCTAGTCGTTGAACTTTTATCTAAGGATTTCGAACAATATCGTTTATCCATAAAGATACTTAGCTGCTGATTGTCTAATCTATTCTATTTTCAAACATTCACACTTACCGTTACCAGTTATGTTGTAGTTAGAATAGCTCTAAAGAGTTTCCAGCAATTAAGAAAATTTATTTTATTAATATCACTATTAATAGGGAACTCATGGTTACGTTATGAAACGTAACTTTCTGTATTACAGAATGTTAATCCCCAGTTTACTATTTTTGACCCTGCTACGGGACTTGAAACTTCACCAGAAGCAAGACCTGTTACTCCACCAACACCAGTGATGATATTATGGATTAACTGGCCTCCCTTAAATGTAAAGAACATAATTCCAGGTGTTCCATTTGAGTCAGAAGTTAAATCAAGGAATAGTCCGTAAGCTTTTTTACCAAATTCAAGATCTAAAGATCTGTCTAAGACAAAAGCAATCTTGTTACCTGCATATTCATATGACTGGTAAGTAGCTCCTAAATCTACATAATCCTTGGCACCTTGTGACCATACAAAGCATCCAGTGGTTTTCCAATCACGAATCCAGTTAGACATTCTACGCTGTACAAGATTGTACATACGGCTATTGCATACAAATGTCCATACATTTCCTTGGGCTTCTTCACTCTTAGCGGCCATCTCTTGCATAGCCTGTTCCCATAACCGTACATTAAAACCACTTTCGTTAAATGCAAACTTGGTAGCAAATCTCTCAACCTGAGGAATAATACCATCAGTAGCTATAATTGGGCGACCTAGTTCATCACTAATCGTAGATTTTCCATTAACATCGACACTTCCCTTTGAGAACAAAAGTTTGTTGTTTCTAGCAGCCATATAGCTATCTAAACAAACTTTTTCAGCTCCTGTAAGTTTTAATGTAAAATCTTTGTCTTTTGTGGCAATATTGATAAATTGATCCTCCAAAGCTCTATATTTTGCAGAATAATCAATATCGCATCTTGTTGTACCTATATAAGTACGATGTTTTTCAATATTTGATTGGTACTTTGTAACGCTTTAATACAGCATGTTACCATACTGGCTAGACTATATCTTAAACTTCTATATATTTAAACACATATCCTTTACAATGGGTTCTTATTCCTCTTATTACAAACTTAGCATTTTTGTAGCCATCTTTCACGCACTCACTTAAACAAGAGTATACTTGAAGTAAGTTACCTGATAGATCATATCTGCCAATAGGTTTAAATTCTTTATTATAAGGAATATTAGGAAGATTGTTAACTCTTGTAAATTCTTTAGTTTTTCATTCTTTCATATAAGGTAATTTTTCATATGAAAATTGAAATCCTTTAACTCGTTGACCAAGTTTAATTGCTCTTCCAATGTGACTGCCGTTTTTAGCATTTGGATTGATAAATCTTATGCAATCATTAATACAGTTAAATTCTTTTACAAAATTACCTGACGAATCATACATATAAACTTTTCTCTTTAATACTTCAGGACATCCGCCTGAACCTCCAAGTTTAACATTATATGTATCAGTTCTTTTTATAAACTGTTCTGTAACAATGTCAGCCTCTAATTTATAAGCATCTTCTTTAGAATCAAATACTCTAAGAGTTATTCGTCTAAAATTATTAATGCCATATTTATTAACCGCTGCTTTAAAAGGTGTTGTGCTTTTTTTATAACTGGCGGGTCTTGTTGTATATACCCCATTACCTAAATATCCATCAAAAACATTTGGGTCTACAGTTTCATGTACTCCTACATATATTTTATTATTAGAAATACAATGTGTTAAATATACTAAATATTTCATATTTTATTTTTTGAAGTTTTCCCCCATTTCAGACAATTTGTCTTACTCCTTTCGGATAGTCGTTGAACCTTACTTAGAGCTTCGCCATGCGATTGCTTTATCTAAGTCTTGGCTGCTGATTGTCCTATAAACATACCAAATTTATAGGAGTTTCCAGCAATTAAAGGGATTTTCATTTATAACTTACGCTATAACGGGACTTATTTTAGTATTAAATATTGTGGTAAGTAAATTTAATACAGAGCTTAAATTTAATCCAGTCTCGTGCAGTTCTGGCATATGATTAGTAATAAATCTAGTATCAGTACCCACAAGTGCTCCTGGGTCTACAATACTCTCTCCGTAATCATTATCAATTATTCTACATACATACTCAACAACAGCATCAGAACGTCGAATTGGAGAAAGCATAACCATACACTGTTGGCGAGTCTCTTCTAGTACAAATACATCGTACATCTCATAATAACGTTCTGGGAACTGAAAAATAACCTCAGAACCATTTGAGCCATCTCCCTCAATAGCAAGAATAGGAATTCTTTTAACAAAATTAACATCAATGTCCCATTCAACTAAAAATGAATCAAGAGAAGTAAATCGATCAGTTTTTCTGTAATCTTTTGCATAAACATTCATTAATGCCTCAGTAAGACTTGTAGCTGTGTATTGTTTATACAAATTAGAAACAATTCCTAACCTCTCAGGCTTTTCCCCAACCCATTTATGAAAGTCTTCATATGTACGAGTGCCACTCATCTGGGCATGGGAAGAACTAAAACTTGTAATTCTCATATTTTATTTAATTTTTAAATTTATAATAAACTTTCACCATATTTAGTTTCTACTGACCTATGGTGACTAATAAAATTATCTTTTGGGGCAGAATCTCTTGGAACTACTGTGGTTTGTGATTTTGTTTCAGATTTCCGTAAACTCTTAAGTTGAGACTTTCAATAATTACTAATATCAGAAATAGCATCTTTTCCATATAATGCAAACCAAGCTAGTTCCACTAATATTTTCGGATCATTTAAGTCTTTAAAGAATTGAGTTCTACCATCTTCATCTTGATTTAATATATACTTATAAATCTCTTCTTTTTCAGAATCTTCTATTTGTAAACAGTCTGATTTACTGTCTTTATAATCCATAGAAATCTCATTAAACTCTGATAACTTATCACTTATTGTATTCCTAAAATTATTAAATTCTTCTTCTTTTGCCTCTATTTTTTCTTTAGCCTCTTTTTCCTCTTTCTCTTTATATTGTTTTCTAATTATTTCTGCCTTCTTCTTAAAAAGCTCTTCATTCTCCTTAGCAATCTCCAGGTCTGCTTTAATATCATCATCTGTCATATCTGGAAATTTAGCTTTTAGATCTGCTGTGTATAATTCATCATCAGAATATTGATCAACAGAATATTGTTTCTGTATTTCTCCATTTTCCTTTATATAATCTTCTATAGCTTTTTGTGAATAATAAGCAATTACATCTTGTATTGTTGCATTATTAGCTCTAAGATAATTAATTACTTCTATTTCATCCTTACTTAGATTTGGAGATGTTAGACTTTTTAAGATATTTATTTTTTCTTCTGAATCTAAGTCATTAAAAGGAACTTCCTCTGTATTACCATCTTCATTTTCATAAGCAACTTTTCCATCTTTAATGCCATACTCATTTAAAAATGATATGATAAAATCATTATTATTAGAATTAGTTTTATCAGAAAACTCAGTGGTCGTATTTTTAGTATCTGAACCAGAATCAGAATCAGAATCAACTATATTATCAATAGATGAAGTGACAGATAGTGCGGATTCATCTTTTTTATCATTATATGATAATTCTTCTGTGGAAGAATTATCAACTAAATTGTCAAATCCTTCTGCATTAATTTCAAAATGATTTTTAGCCATATTTCTTATTTGTTCTTATATTTAAATATATCTTTGATTTAACGGCAAATATAATAAATAAATTATATTATTACAAATAAAAGTAATAATTTATTCACTTCCTAAAATTTGTTCACAAAAATCAAGGATATTATCTGTAATACTACCAGCTTTATCAAGCTTGTCTATAATAGTCTTAATAAAATTAATTTCTCCTTCAGTAAACTCTACCTCTATTGGAGTTACTTGTGGATCTCATGTAACTTTATCTTCCATTACATTCAATTTCGAACTTTCCATTTCTTCACTTGAAAAATCAATTTTTCGTCTAATGTTTCTTTTAGAAATCATGTCTACTACAGATCCATGCTCTGGTAGATTTACTAGTAAAATTAATCTTGTGGCAATGTTTAACTTAAATTTTTTCATATTTGTTCATATTATATATTTTATATTTTTGCAAAAATATATAATAATTATTTAATTACCAAATTTTTATTGAATAACTATAAAAAAAAATGTCACCAAAGTATTTTGGTGACATTTATCTTTTAATACTATTTTTTATTTGTAATTTCTATAGTTAACTTTTTTCTACAGTCATCACATAAAAATCTCTTTGCAACTTTAAACATTTTTTGCCCTACTTCACCTGCTATATATTGATATTCTTCACTAAACGGATCAATTTTATAGGCTGAACTTATATGCATAACTAAATGACCTTTCTCATGATCAAAAGTATTTTGAAATTCAGAAGCCGAGGTAGTTATACCTATAACTACTATGGAGCATTTATGTTTTAAATTAGAGTATGTTAACCCTATATTATAATTTCCACTTAATAAAGTATCTTCTGCCTTTACTAGCTCAAATCTACTACAGTCAATTAATTCTAGATCTTCTAAAATTTCATCAACGTAATATGTATCAACCGCATAATATACCGTTATATGTCAGTCTCAATCTTCCAAGTAAAAGTTCTGAACAATCATATAAACCTAAAGCATATCTTCCCACATGATTGGGGTTCCCGATCCAATACAATCTGCATAAAATCTAGTCATAGGAAGCCCATCATATCCGTCAGGATCATCAATATAATCCTTTACAAACTGTAAAAGATTTCTGTCATTAGTAATGGATTTTCCAAAGTAATCAGATTTAGCCATATGATATACATATGATACATCATATCCAACACAATTGTCTACAGTTATATTGTAATTTTTAAATAATGTTTGAATTTCGTCTTTTGGAGTCATTTGAATTCTTTCTTTTTTACCATCTTGACTTAATTTTCACATTCTAGAAACTGCCCATTCACATAACTTCTTATTAAAGTGCCATCCATTCTGGGCCAGATATTCTTCCATACCAGATGGCATCTGATCTCTAATATCTAACCGATCTCTTCTCATGGCTATCGACCTCTACGTTCACCCATGCGATAAGAAGATCTATATCCAGATCGTTCTCCCATCATCTCATCCATGGCTTTTTCGTATCCATCCTCAAAACCACATTCATATGCTTCTTTCTCAGCTTTTTCGTATCCTCTCATTCCCATACGATAATCTGAGTCACGATCTCTTCCTTCTCTAATTTCCCACACTCTCATATATTACTCCTTTTTTAATTGCAACATAATTTTCTTATTTAGATCCATTAATTCAGTAATACTCTTCGACATCTCCCCCATCTGAGTTTTTAGAGAATTTATCTCTAGCTGTTGTTGCTGTTTTTCTGCAAATTCTGGATTCAATTCTGATAATATACGATCACAATTAGAAATCATTTCCTTATGGAAATCAATACTATTTAGTATCGTAATACTTTTTTGCTTAAGACTTGTAATTTCTGCATTCATAGCTTCTCTACTATCTGAAAGAACTATATTACTATTACTAAAGTCAGCAATATCCAAATTAGCAGGAATCTTTTGATATGTAACATCTTGATTATTTACTTTAACTACAATATCCACAACCATTTCTTGAGGTTGCCCAAACATAGGTTGTACTGGATATTTTGGGACAGGCATCGAAACACTAACTACAGAGCCCGTCTCTAATAAAGCTCTATCTTTATGTAATATAAATACTTGATTATTGGGTCTAAGTGATTGAAACATGTTATGCTGTTATTACTTGTAAAACATCTGTTAATCTATCGTAGTAAAATAAATATACCCCAGTTCCAGGAATACCTGATACTGTAAGATTAGCTCCTCCTGTTGTGGTAACATTATTTGTTCCTCCAATCTCAGAAGTAAATCTAATTGGAAGAGTTGCAGTTGTTCCAGTAGGAATCTCTTGTCCTATTTTTACAAGCAATAATCCCCTAAATGGAGTATTAAAAGCAGCATGATTTTTAAAGCTAAATGTCACTGCATCTGTACCTACAGAAACTCCTGTAGTCTCTATTGTAGGAATACCTCGTGTATTGATAAATTGATAAGGATATATTGCCATAACTACAAACTTTTATTAACCTCAATAATTACCATTACCATATAATCCATAGCCTAATCCATAACCAAGGCCATGCTGTGCAGCTACACAGGTAGGAATTCCTACAACTGGAGAATAAGGAACAGATACTGATTCAGGAAGTTTACATTTTATACTATCTATTTCCCTTTGAAGGGTAACCAGGGCAGAATTAACTGGAGCAATTGTTTGAGCTTGGTAAGCTTGGATAGCATTTGTTTGATGCTCCTGAGAAAGCTGGTTGATAAGAGCAGACTTATCCTCACGCAAAGCATCGATTTTGTTCTGCATTTCTCTCATTTCAAGCTGACAAAATTTGTCGTTAATAAGAGTAGTCTGCTGATCAATTTTACTACCTAGAATATTTGTCTGATTTAGTGTAGCTAACTGATTCTCATATCCTTGTTTTGTTATTGCTTCTCTAACATCGCAGCAGCATGATGCTAGCTGTGATGCTATTTGGCAGTTGCCAGACTGAATAGCATTAATAATTTGCTGCCCACTCATACCTACCTGATTTCCAACTGATTGAATCTGACTCTGTACAGAATTAATAGCTGCCTGAACAGCGTTAATATCACAGTTTAAAGTTGTAGCTAACTGACCAATTGCATTCCCGTTACCATTAATTGCTTGTAATAACATTTCTCTACCATAATCGTTATTAATCTCGTTTGCTAAACCACCACGGTTTCCAAAACCGTTTCCTCCTCATCCCATAAGGAAGAAAAGAAAGATAACTCAGATAAACCATCCTCCTTCTCCAAAGCCATCGTTATTACGCATAGCTAAAAGAACACTAGGATCAATTCCTCTCTGTTGCATCAGTGGTCCTAAAAGTGATAACATACCGTTACTTCCAGCAGCATCACCAAATACATAAGTTTTTTCCTCTGCCATATAAACTTAAATATTTAAATAATTAAACATCTATATTTTGTGTTGATCAACACTACAAAATTAAAATAACAATGAAGTAGAACCTAACGATGCTATTAAAAACAAAAATCTCCTCAAGTATTTATACCTGAGGAGATTAGTTTAGCTAATATTTATCCTATTGTTACTAATTATTTAAGTAATTATCAAGATCTTTTTTATACTAATAGAGTTCTTTGAATCCTTGTTGTTTTCTTCCAGAAGGAATTTTCTTTGCACGAACATAGTTATCAAATGTTGCTCTACTTACTTTTAAATATTTGCATGCTTGATATTTGCTTAATTTTTCATTTCTATTTGTTATTCCAGAAAGATAGTCTATTACTTCCTCACATTCCTCGGAAGTTAGATTTGAATTTCCTGTATCAATATCATTAATTATTTTAATTAACAATAATTTTATTATATTCATCATAATTACTTAGCAAAATCTTTTTTTATTTTACTTTTTATATCTTGAACTAAAGTTAAGTAATCTTTATAATCCTGTTCTACGGTCTCTTTAGATTGTAATCCAAGAACTTTACAGTTATAACTATTAATTAAATCAAATTCCTCAGTTTCACTTAAATAAGCTCTTATTATTCCTTTAACACAGTCTTTATAATTAGGATTGCCATGCAAATGTATTTGAATATAGGAATACTCTTTAGGATTATTTTCTAATTCTGTATTTTCAATTTCCTGAATATCATAATTGTAATAATATGTATTATTTCCGAGTTTAATAAATTTTCCAGGATTTTGATCGTTAGTTACTCGTATTGGTGACTTCATAGTTTTTAAATTTATAATTAATAGGCAATTCACAATTCTTCAAAAATTCGTATATATAATAATTATTACTAATTGTGTAACATGATTTATTCTTATACACAAATTCAATTCTAAATGACTTAGAATAATCAGTTATATTTACAACATAGACGGTTTTATTTGATAATTGTTTAATACTAACCTTTTTACCGTTTCAATTAGAAAATTTTATCCCTGTCTCATTTTGAATTTTACGTAATAAATTCTTGGAATTACAATACTTTAACCATCCAAAATATGATTGAAGTCTAACTTTTAGTTCCTTAAACTTAATTTTATGGTTTTTATATTTATTAATTAAGGATAGTAAATTGTTTTTTATAGATTTTCTTAAAAGTATGTGAGTATGATAAAATTTATACCCAACAAAATCTATTCCTCTAGATTCTACTGGAAAGATTTGATAGTTATCTTTTACTTCTAATTTAATTTCTTTTAAATACAATTTGATTAAAATTAATATTTTCTTTAATTCATTTTTATCATGATGTAATATTACAATATCATCAGCATACCTGAAGTAAAACTTACATTTTACCTCTTCTTTAAGTCAATGGTCAAAATAAGTTAAATACAAATTAGCAAAAAACTGTGATAAGTAGTTTCCTATTGGAACTCCACTTGTTGAATCAATAATTTCATCTAATAGTATTAAAGTGTTTCTATCCTTAATTTTTTTTCTTATAATGCCTTTTAATATACTATGATCTAGAGATGGATAAAATTTTTTTATATCTAGTTTAAGACAATACTTTGTATCATTTGGATATTTATATAAAGCATTTCTTAAATTAAAATTTACTTTGTGAATACCTCTATTTTTTATACATGAATAGGTATGAGCAATAAATAATTTAGTTCATATTGGCTCCATAATATTCATTATGGCATGATGAGCTATTCTATCGGGATAATATGGAAGTCTAAATATAAGTCTCTCCTTTGGTTCAAATACCTTAAATGTACTATATTCTGAAGTTTTATAAATTAATTTTTTTTATATTATCAGATAGTGCCTCATTTTCAATATTTCTCTTTCTATCATGTTTTATAATTCCCCATCGTGTCTTTTTATGTCTTCGTGCATTATTATCTGCTATTTCTATATTAAAAGGTTCATAGATTTGCTCATGTAGATATCCTATTCTTTTCATTCTAATATATTTATATGGAAATTTTCGAGTATTATATACCTACTAATATCCTTTTTTGTACTACGTATTTTTTTGCCAAGAGGCAAGGATATAGATTTTGACATTATAAATTTATTTGAAATATATTTTAACCTAACATTAGTCCAGACGTTGCTAACCCCATTATTAGAATTGAAAATTAGTAGCCCTTTGATATAAATAAGTAAACGATGAATCCACCCCACAAAACAACTTCAGCAATTATCAAACACTTCAAGTGTTGCTGCAATTTTTCGGGGTCAATTTCGCCTTTTTTCAGAAAATCATAAATTGAATTTCGCAATTTATCTATGTCTTCCTGCTTGATTTCCAGTTTCAAATAAAAATTTTTCCCGAAAAGGAGCTGGTGCATCCCATAATATATTGAAAGCAATATTAAAAATGAAGTAATACTTACAAGCGCTGGCTGGGTCCAGCTTATTGTCATACCTTCTACCGATGTAAGATTTCTATAAAAAACAATATCACTTAAACCAGCTACAAACAACAGAAAATTCCAAACCAAAAATGTATATAAAGTTTTCTTCATTTTCTATACCTTCTTTCACTACTG